>OGNF01000076.1_pt1 | contig 99003 bp, 83 predicted proteins | sample 1573321 | NCBI WGS metagenome assembly OGNF01 (sample SAMEA2581911, study PRJEB24529) | metagenome | biome: Human gut stool | place: China | collected 2011 | reverse complement strand
TATTTCTCGTTTTTTCCTCAAAAATCCGAACTTCACTTTGGCAATTTAGGTTTGTTATAATTAAATTATACAGTACCGGCTGGGTAATAAACAGGACTTTGCTATGATGTTTGCCGATTTTTCAATAATATTTTTTCGGTGTGTTTAACGATTTTAAAATTTTTACAAAAACAAAAGCGCAATAACCGCAGTTACCGCACTTTTATTTGGAAAATATAAATTAGAAAGATTTTTAAACCAACATAACTTACTTTTATTAATCGTCAAAATTAGGAGTTTGAATTGCATCGTAGCCGGTTTCGCCTGTACGGATTTTTACCGCCTGCTTTAAGTAGTAAGTAAAGATTTTACCGTCACCCGGATTGCCTGTAAACGCAGTCTTTTTAATAGCTTCTATGGTTTTTGCTTCCCATTCTTCTGATGAAACAACTATTTCAAACTTGATTTTAGGCAATACCTGCACATCTACTTTTTGACCTCTTACATATTCGGACATACCTCTTTGAATACCGCAGCCTACAACCTGATAGGCTGTGATTCCGTTTACGCCTATATCCATTAACGCTTTTTTTACATCGAGGAACATTTCCTCTCTTACAACAGCCTCTATTTTAATAAGCTGAACTTCGTTATTGTTATCCATATGTTAATCCTCCGTTAATTATCAAGACCGTTAAATGACGGGTAAGCAGATTCACCGTGCTGTGTAATATCAAGTCCGAGCATTTCGTCACGCTTGCTTACTCTGATTTTACCTGTAAGAATTCTTGTTAAGCCGTAACAGATAAGTGTACCTGCAACTGCAATTACAAGTGTAATTACAATACCTAAAGCCTGTGCGCCGAACTGAGCAAACTCACCGTAGATAAGTCCGTTGCCTGCGTCTGCGTTAATAGCTGTGCTTGAGAACACACCTGTAAGAAGTCCGCCCCAGATACCACCTGTACCGTGACAGCTGAATGCGTCGAGTGCGTCGTCAAAGCCGAATTTCTTTTTACCGAATGAAATCATAAGGTAGCAAACAGGGCTTGTTGTAAGACCTATAATTACTGCCGCCCAAATCGGAACAAAACCTGCGCCCGGAGTAATGCCTACAAGACCTGCAACCATACCTGTGCTTGCACCGATGAGTGTAGGCTTTTTGTTTTTAATTACATCGCAAAGCATCCAAGAAAGGATTGCGGCTGCCGCAGAAACGGCTGTTGTCATAAATGCGTGTGCAGAAAGTCCGTTTGCCTCAAGTGCAGAACCTGCATTAAAGCCGAACCAACCGAACATAAGAAGTGAAGCACCTAAAACTACTGTAGGAATATTGTGGATTCTGTAGTTAGCGTGTTCGTAATCGTGGCGTTTGCCGAGGATAATGCAAAGGACAAGAGCTGATACACCCGAACTGATGTGAACAACATCACCGCCGGCAAAATCAAGAGCACCGATACCGTCAAGACCGAGAAGTCCGCCGTCTGCCCATACCATATGAGCAAGAGGATAATAAACAATTAAAGACCAAAGAATGATAAATACGAAAAGTGATTTAAACTTCATTCTGCCTGCAACAGCACCTGTAATAAGAGCAGGAGTAATAATTGCAAACATCATCTGAAATCCGCAGAATACCATATTAGGAATAGCCGCACCGTCTTTGTAACCATCGGTAAGAGATACGCCCTCAAGTCCTATCCAACTAAGGTCGCCTATAATGCCGTTTGAGCTTGGTGCGAACGAAAGTGAGTAACCGAAAAGCACCCACATTACAATGCCTGTACCGATGATGAAAATTGAAGTCATCATTGTGTTTACTACATTCTTTTTGCGAACAAGTCCGCCGTAAAACATTGCAAGGCCGGGAGTCATAAGGAACACCAAAGCCGAGCAGATAAGCATAAAAGCTATATTTCCTGCATCCATTTTAAAACCTCCACATAAACCGACTGAATAAAAACAAGGTTCACCGTATCTTTGAAATTTGCAGGAAAATAAATTTAAATTGCAAATTTTTCAAAGATAAAGTGAACCTCTTTGTTCTTGATTATTCATTTTCAAATTAAATTAAAATAAGAAGTTTTCCGGAAACTTTACTTTACAACTTGAATTATAGCGTTATTTTTACCCTTTGTCAATAGATTTTTGCAAAAAAATCAGCTGAAATCTAAAATTTTCTTATCATAGCCAAATTCAAGTACAAAGTATATGGATATTCAATTTTGCAAGAAATTTTATAAAACTTTCATAATGCCCATAAAAATCAGGATAGCGCTTATACAAAAATTGATAAATTCATAGAGTCTAACTTTTGGAGGTCGGCTCATTTTCAAGCCCACTCGGAACATTGCATTTTTATAGACTGCTTTATATTAAAATTCCGTTGCAATGGTCTATTTCGTGCTGAATTATCTGTGCCGTAAAATTTGTGAAAGTGCGTGTAACCGTTTTGAATTTATCGTTGGCATATTTTACGGTTACAGTTTTATAACGCTTTGTTTTGCGCTCCCCGTCAAGTGACAGACAGCCCTCTTCGGTTTCGTATTCACCGTAAGCCTTAACGATTTCAGGATTAAACATAAGAATATACTTTCCGTTATCGCTTATTGCAATAATTCTTTTTGAAACGCCAATCATATTTGCGGCCATACCTACACAGCCCTCAAAATTTGCTTTTAAAGTATCAAGCAAATCAACGGCTATCGGCATATCCGACATATTTGCTTCAACCGATTTTCTCTGTAAAAACATCGGATCTCTTACAACTTCTCTTACCATATTTATCCCTCGCTTAGTTTTTTCTGATTATAGCATATCGGGGATAATTTAACAACATAAAAAGAGTCAAATATAAAAACATCTCAATACACAATAAAGACGCACTCCGAAATTGAGTGCATCTTTAGCAATTCTAAAACACTTATTCAAACTTTTTTATTAAACCGTAATCTTTAAAATCATAATTTTACAAATGCAATTCCACACGCATTTGTGCCTATGTGACTGCCTATAACCGCACCGACTTTTACAGTTTCAACGCTATGCACATTCGGCAGCAACCTTTTTATGTTGCTTGTCAAATCATTTGCAAGGCTTTCGTTGTCGGAGTACATTACATATACAGGGAAATGAGGATTAAGCTCTTCCCTTTCAAGCCTTTCGGCAAGGCTTTTTATGCCACGCTTAATGTTAAAACTTTTTGCAAGCAACTCAACATTGCCGCCGCTAAGTCTTATTACAGGCTTTATACGGGCAACAGTCGTAAGCATTGCTTTTGTCTGACTTACTCTGCCGCCGTTATGCAGATACTCAAGGGTATCGAGGCAGGCAAGCAACGATATTTTTGTTTTTATGCGCTCGATTTCTTCATAAATTTCTTTTGAGTTTTTCCCTTGTCTGCGCAGTTTAACCGCATATTCAACAAGCAGTTTTTGACCTGCCGAAGCGGTCAGTGAATCAATAACATACACATTTTTGCAGCCGATCATATCGCAGGCAATTTGTGCGGTATTTGCCGTTCCGCTGATTTTTGACGACATAAAAATTGCCACACCTCCGTCTTTGCTATGCTCGGCAACCTCAAATTCTTCTACTATATCATGAAGTGACGGTTGCGAAGTTTTGACGGTTTCCGTTGTGTTTTTTAGTTTATAGAAAAACTCATCTTTTGAAATAGTAACATTATCCTTGTACTCCTCATCGCCGAAATTTACGGAAAGAGGAATACAATCAATCATTAATTTTTTCAGTTCGTTCGGTTCAAAATCCGATGCAGAATCTGTTATTATCTTTACCATTAAAGCACCTCTGAAAAGATTTACATTAACAGTATAACCAATCTGCATTTAAAAAATCGGCACAGAGCGTACCGATTTTAAAATTAATGTGTATTTACATATTCAATAAATTCAGGAGTTTTTGACCAATACTTTATACCCCAATTTTCAAAATTCCACTCTTCCATATAATCATTACATTCGTAGTCTATGTAATAAAGGGTTTCGTTTTGCACTATAAAGTTTGTCGGGAAATAATCTATATTCGTGTTATTTGCGTAAAGCAGTTTGCACATTGCTTTTACCTGCTCCGCATATTCTGACTTTACTCTGTCTGCCTTTACCATATCAAATATTGTGTCGCCCTCTATGTACTCCTTTAATATCCGTTCGTTTTCAATATCTATGTCGAGCATTTTCGGCATAGTTATTCCGATTTTTTAAGGCGGTTATAATCATTTAATTCGGATTGAATTTTGTCGCCAAACTGATAATAGCTGCACGGCTCGTGATGAATCTGCTTTAAAACATACTGATTTGTACCGTCGGATGCAAGGTAAGAATAACCGCCCTTGCCTTTGCCGAGCAATTTTATTACGGAGTAATTTTTACCGTTTACCGAAAGTTCTGTAGGAATTGCATTTGACATATAATCGCCTCATATACTTCATAAGTTATAGAATAAATATATCATATTGCAGATATTTAAATCAATAACTTAAACCAAATTTTATAATTATTTGACAAAGTATTCTGTCAAAACATAATTTATTATAGCTTTTAATAAAAACTCAAAAATCACCGCAAAGCAAAAACTTTACGGTGATTTTTTCTGCGCACAGAAACGCGTATATTATGTTAATTTCAAAACTTTCAGGCTCTTGCCTTAAGGGCAACACGCTTAATTTTTCCGCTTACAGTCTTTGGCATTTCATCGGTAAATTCAATGTACTGAATCCACTTATATGATGCAAGACGCTTGTTTGAAAATCCTTTAATTTCATTTACAAGATTTTTGTCCGCTTCGCAGCCGTCAACGGTTTTAATAATTGCCTTGATTGCCTGTCCACGGCTATCATCGGGAACACCGATTACCGCACACTCAAGCACGGCGGGGTGTTTCATAAGCACATTTTCAATTTCAAACGGGCCTACTCTGTATCCTCTTGTTTTTATAAGGTCATCGGCTCTGCCGACATACCAAAAATAGCCGTCCTCGTCCATATATGCGGTATCGTTTGTGTGGTACATTCCGTTTCTCCACGCATATTGGTACATCTGCTCGTCACCTATGTAGCCTGTAAATATACCGTACTGCTTTCTGTCTTTTGGCGGAACAACTACTATTTCGCCTGTTTCGCCCTGCTTTACTTCATCGCCGTTGCTGTCAACAAGTTTTATATTATACATAGGGCTTGGTTTTCCGATTGAACCCGTTTTGCCGTGAGTACCGTTGAGATTTGCAATGAGCAATGTGGTTTCACTCTGACCGTAACCCTCCATCGGATGAAGTCCTGTTTGTTGATATACAGCCTCGGCAACAATCGGATTGAGTGCCTCACCTGCAGTTGTCAAGTATTCGAGTGAACTCAAATCATACTTCTGCATACCTTTTTTCACAAAATATCTGTAAGCGGTCGGAGGTGCGCAGAATGATGTAACCTTAAATTTTTCAATTACTTTCAAAATTTTTGACGGAGAAAATTTATCGAAATCAAAAGCCATAACCGCACAACCGCAAAGCCACTGACCGTAGATTTTTCCGTATGATGCCTTTGCCCAGCCTGTTTCAGCAATTGAAAAATGCAGTCCGCCCTCTTTTACATTCTGCCAATATTTTGCGGAAATTATATGGCACAAAGAATAAATATGATTATGCACAACCGCCTTCGGATAGCCTGTTGTGCCCGATGTAAAGTAGATAAGCATTGGCTCGTCAGCTTTGGTTTCTACTCGTTCAAGCTCGTCGCTTGCAGCTTCAATTTCTTTTGTAATATTTACCGTACCGTCAAAATCTTCTCTCGCGACAAATACGGTTTTTAATGAATTTTCTCGGTTTGCCGCTGTTAGCAGATGTTCAATCGTTTCGCTGTCGGGAGTACATACAGCCATTTTAATATTTGCAACATTTACTCTGTAGCTTATGTCCTCGGCAGTAAGCATATTTGTAGCGGGAATTGCAACAACTCCGAGTTTGTGCAGAGCCGTAACAATGTACCAATATTCATAGTTGCGCTTGAGCATCAGCAAAACTCTGTCGCCCTTTTTTATACCGTATTTCAAGAAAACATTTGCGGCTTTATTGCTTAGTCTGCTTAAGTCGGCAAAAGTAAAAATTCGTTCTTCGCCCTCGGGATTTGTCCACACAAGTGCAATGTCATTCGGTGCTTTCTCTGCCATTTTATCAAGCACATCGTATCCGAAATTATAATTATCCTCAAATTTTAATTTAAAACTTTTCAGCGTATTGTCACTATTAAATTCTTCATTGCAAAACTGTTTGTACAACTGCATACTATCTCGCCTTTCAGAATAAAACTAAATTTATTACAAATAAAATAATAGCAAAAATAGACTGATTAGTCAATAAATAAAGCTATTCTTATTTCATTAATAAATCAATCGGTTATGCAAAACTTGCATAACCGATTGAATAATTATATAACCGCCGAATATTACCGCTATTGCAAAAGCAAGGTATTTTTGGTATATTTAGAGTATATAAAACAAATAAAATTTTACAGGGTGTGATTAATATGAAAAAATTTACTCTCGAAGAAATAGCCGCTGCCTGCGGCGGTAAATATGTCGGCGACGAAAACTTAAAATCAACCGCAATTTCATCGGTTGAGCGTGACAGCAGATGCATTAAGGAAAATTCTCTTTTCCTTGCCATTAAAGGAGAGCGTGTTGACGGACACGATTTTATTGAAAAATGCTATGCTGACGGCGCTGTCGGCGCTGTTTGCGAAAAAGCGCCGCAGAACCCGACAAAGCCGTATATTCTTGTTGACTCAACACTTGAGGCGGTTAAAAAAATCGGTATGGCCTACCGCAAAAAATTTGATATTCCTGTTGTAGGCGTATCTGGCAGTGTAGGCAAAACCTCCACAAAAGAGATGCTCTATGCCGTACTTTCTCAAAAATACAAAACTCACAAAACACAAGGCAACCTAAATAACGAACTCGGCGTACCGCTCACTCTCCTTGCAATGCCCGAAGATACCGAGGCTGCTGTAATAGAAATGGGTATTTCCGACTTTGGCGAAATGAGCCGACTTGCACAGATGGTACAGCCGACTGTATGCGTACTTACAATTATCGGCTGTTGTCACCTTGAAAACCTCGGCGACCGCAACGGCGTTTTAAAGGCAAAAACCGAAATGTTTAAATTTGCAAGCGAAAATGCGGAATTTGTACTCAACGGCGACGACGATAAACTTTCTACAGTAACGGAAGTAAACGGCAAAAAGCCAATCTTCTTCGGTCTTGACCGCAAAAATGACTATTACGCAGAAAATATTCAAAACAATGCGGACGGCGGAGTGCTTGCCGACCTTTGTTTCGGCGACACAAAACTTTCCGTAAAAATTCCTGCAATCGGCAGTTATATGGTTTCAAACGCACTTGCAGCCGTGGCAGTAGGCAAACTTTGCGGGCTTAATGACGAACAACTTGTAAAAGGTGTTGAGGCTTATAAAACCGTCGGCAGTCGTGCAAATGTTATCAATACTGAAGATTACAAAATCATTGACGACTGCTACAACGCAAACCCGACCTCCGTTATGGCAAGTATTGACACACTTGTAAATTTCAGCGGCAGAACCGTTGCAATTCTCGGCGATATGAAAGAACTCGGCACAAACGAACTTGAAATGCACCGCAAAACAGGCGAACATGCAAAAGAAAAAGGCGTTGACCTTGTAATTGCAGTCGGCCAGCTTGCCAAAACACTTGCCGAGGGCAGCGGCGGAAAGTGGTATGCAGACATAGACTCTCTCCTACCCGACCTAAAAAGCCTGCTCAAAAAAGGTGATACAGTTTTGGTAAAAGCCTCACACTCAATGCAGTTTGAAAGAATCGTTGCATTTTTGAAAGGTTGAAAATAGGCAATCATTTTGTATATATAGATTTAGGTCAAACCCTTAAAAATGTTGACCTTACTTTTATAATTGTTAAAAAGCGCTTAGCTAATTCTCAATTTACCCCAACTTTCGATAAAGCCTAAAATTCACTGACAAAAAACGGTCATTCGCAAACTTTATGCGAATGACCGTAATTTTGTTTATGCTTTATTTAATGAAATGATACGCTGTAATTCTGTTACATCGCCTATATCAATTTTGCCGTTTCCGTCAAGATCTGCAAGCTTTAACTGTGTATCGGTGAAATCAGCGTTTTTAGATACATACATCTGAAGTTCTGTAATATCAAGAATATCTATAGCACCGTTCATATTAATATCACCGTGCTCGTAGTTGTTTCCGTTATCAAGCGGCTTGTCCCTAAGATATTTACAATAATCAAGAGCTACCCAACCCTTTACATTTTTATAAGTTGTATAACCCCATGTGTAACCGCCGGACTGTTTTACATCTGTAACATAAAGTTCTGTACCGTTGTTAATCTGATAAACAGTTTTTGATGAAGTTGTTGCGCTCTCTCTCATATTAAGATAATCGCTTACTTCAACCTCATAAACACCGTTTTTGTAGTCTGTAACAACATTATCGCTGTCACTGCCCTTGTTAAAGTCGCCAAGGTAAATAAAGCCTTGGAAATTCCAACCTGATTCACCCATTGCAGGGTCATTAACATCTGCATATGTAAGATAGAAGTTTTTCCAACCCCACGCAGAGTTTGAAAATGTAACAGTACCGTTCTCTACCTTTTCAACAACGGCAACATGACCGCCTGTTTCGCCGTTTCTGTAATATTCCCAACAAGCAACAGCGCCGACTTTCGGAGTCTGACCTCTGCTGTAGCCGTCGTTGTAGTCATACCACTCGTAAGCGTCATAGTGACAAAGTCCGGGATCTCTGCCAAGAATTTCGTATGCTCTGCCGTAAGCATAAGCTGTGCAGTTTGGCATACCATAGCCGTATTGGTAATAAATATTTTTATTGCTGTAATAATAATCATTGCTGTATGACGGTGCATCAAGTCTTGGTGTAAAAGACGATGACGCATTAGCAATCATTGAATACGAAAATACTGTGGTAAAAAGTAATGCACAAACTAAGAACATTGCCGGAATTCTTTTGAGTTTTTTAAAAAACAATTTAAATCTTCCTTTCTGTCAATTATGTTTACATTTCTGTTTATCAAAGAACATTTTACCACAAAGCTCCGCAAAAGGCAATATTTTTTTAATAATATTGTAATTATTTGTAATCTTTGTAAAAGTCATTAAAGCAGGCTCTTGATATTTTGGCAGTATTGATATATAATAAAAACCAATAGTAGCATAAAACAAAATGCTGACAAATGGTCGAGAAATCGAAAAAAGCGTCTGTTTTACTTATATTTTTAGCTTTTGTGCAATCGGAAGTGTTAATATGAAGGTTAATGTCGGTGACAGAGTTGAAATGAAAAAACCGCACCCGTGCGGTTGCAAGGTATTTGAAATATTAAGGATTGGAATGGATTTTAAGATCCGTTGTACAAACTGCGGCAGAGAAGTTATGGTGCCACGAAATAAAATCGAAAAGAATATTAAAAAAATTTTAACCGATAAGGAAAAATAATATGTTTGAAAAAATAGAAATTTTTGATAAAAGATACTCCGAACTTTCGCAAAGACTTTACGAACCGTCTGTTGCGGCAGATCCGGAGCAATATCAGAAAACAATGAAAGAGCTTAAGTCTATTGAAGAAATAGTGCTTACTTACCGAGAGTACAAACAGGCGGTAAAATCTCAAGACGAAAGCATTGAAATTCTTGAAGAGAGCGGCGACAGCGACTTAAAGGAACTTGCACAGCTTGAACTTGACGAGGCAAAACAGAACATAGAGGAGCTTTCGGAAAAGCTTAAGATTTTGCTTTTGCCTAAAGACCCAAATGATGAACGAAACGTTATTGTGGAAATTCGTGGCGGAGCAGGCGGCGAAGAGTCGGCACTGTTCAGTGCGGTGCTTTTCAGAATGTACAGTATGTATGCCGAGAAAAAGGGTTATAAAGTTGAAATAGTAAACGCAAACGAAACCGAGCTCGGCGGCTATAAAGAAATTTCTTTTATGATTGAGGGCGAGGGTGCTTACTCACGCTTTAAATACGAAAGCGGTGTACACCGTGTTCAGCGTGTGCCCGAAACCGAAAGCCAGGGCAGAGTGCATACTTCTACCACAACCGTTGCCGTTCTTCCCGAGGCGGAAGATGTGGAGCTTGAAATTGACCCTAAAGATTTGAAAATAGATACTTTCCGTTCAAGCGGCGCAGGCGGTCAGCATATCAACAAAACAAGTTCGGCTATCCGTATTACTCATTTGCCGACAGGTACGGTTGTTGAGTGTCAGGACGAAAGAAGTCAGTACAAAAACAAAGATAAAGCGCTCAAGGTGCTCAAGAGCCGACTTTTAAAAGAAAAGCAGGATAAGCAGGCGAGTGAAATTGCCGCTAACCGTAAGTCACAGGTCGGCACGGGCGACAGAAGTGAAAGAATTAGAACCTACAACTATCCGCAGGGCAGACTGACCGACCACAGAATCGGACTTACGCTTTACAAACTTGAGGATATATTAAACGGAAATCTTGATGAAGTTATAGACGCTCTTGTTACCGCAGACAGAGCAGAAAAACTCAAAGAAAGTATGGAAAATTCATAAGCAAGGTGACAATATGCAAACATTATTGCTCGACAGTACACAGGAAAATATAAATAAAGCAGGAGAAATCCTAAGAAACGGCGGACTTGTAGGTATGCCGACCGAAACCGTTTACGGACTTGCGGCAGACGCTTTGAACGGTAAAGCCGTTGCCAAAATTTTTAAGGCAAAAGGCAGACCTATGGATAATCCGCTGATTGTTCATATTGCGGAGTTCGGGGATATTGAAAAATTCGGTCTTGTCGCCGAAATTCCCCAAAAGGCAAAAATTCTTGCCGAAAAATTTATGCCGGGTCCTCTTACAATTATAATGAAAAAATCGGAGATTATTCCTGACGAAGTGTCGGCAGGTCTTGAAACCGTTGCAATTCGCTGTCCGTCACACCCTGTTGCAAGAGCGCTCATTAAGGCGGCAAATACACCGCTCGCTGCGCCGTCCGCAAACATTTCGGGTTCTCCGAGTCCTACAACCGCAACCCATGTTATGAATGATATGAACGGTAAGATTGAGGCAATTATTGACGGCGGTGCAAGTGAAGTCGGCGTGGAAAGTACGGTTATCACTCTTGCGGGCGAAGTTCCTTGCCTGTTAAGACCGGGCGGAATCACCCTTGAACAATTGAGAGATACAATCGGAGAAGTCGAACTTAACAAGGCGGTGCTCGACAAACTTGACCCTAATCAAAAGGCGGCAAGCCCGGGTATGAAGTACAAGCATTATTCGCCGAAAGCGAGAGTTATACTTCTTAAAGGCACAGACGAAGAATATATTAATTATGTGAACAGCAAGGATGACGGCAAAACCGCCGCACTGTGTTGTGATGAAGATATTGCGCAGCTTAAGGTAAAAACATTTTCGCTCGGCAAAAGGCAAGACTATGCACAGCAGGCGCACAGACTTTTTGATATGCTGAGAGAGGTTGACGAGGTCGGCGGAATTGACACCGCTTACTCAAGACTTCCGTCCTGCGACGGCGTAGGTATGGCACTTTACAACAGACTTATAAGGGCCGCAGGCTATGAGGTGATAGACCTTGAAAAAATATAAAATATTGGGGCTTACAGGTCAGACGGGCGCAGGCAAAAGCACTGTATCAAAAGTTTTTGCAAAAAACGGCACAGCGGTAATAAATGCCGATGAGCTTGTTGCGGAACTTTATATGCCCGACTCGGTATGTCTTAAGATACTTTCGGCTGAATTTGGCAGTGACATTATTTTGCCGAACAAAAATCTTGACCGAAAGAAACTTGCTCAAAGGGCATTTGCAACAAAAGAAAAAACCGCCGTTCTCGGCAAACTTATCCACCCGTTTGTACTTTCCCTTTTCCTTGAAAAGACGGAAAAACTTGTCAACAGCGATAAAAAATTCATTGTATTTGACGCACCACAGCTTTTTGAGAGTAAAGCAAATGTAATTTGCGATTATATCATAAGCGTTACGGCTGATGAAAACATACGCAAACAGCGCATAATGCAGCGTGACGGAATTTCGGAAGAAATGGCGGAAAGTCGTATAAACGCTCAACTTTCCGAAAACTATTTTAAAGATAATTCGGACTTTATTCTTGAAAACAACGGCACAAAGCAAGAACTTATCGACAAAGCCGAGGGGCTATTCGGATACATACGGCAGGTGATTTAATGGCGGCAAATCCCCGATACAAAAAGAAACCCAAAAAGAAGGGAAAAAATTTTATTGTTGGCGGTTGCATAGTTTTAACGGCGGTCTTGCTTGCACTGTTTGTATTTAATTACTATGACAACGCAAAAAAACAACTGCTCGAACTCAGCTATCCGAGAGATTACAGCCAATATGTTCAAAAAGCCGCAAAAGATTACGAACTTGACGAATCGCTCATATATGCCGTTATCCGTACGGAAAGCGGCTTTAATGCAGACGCACAGTCGGATGCGGGTGCTTGCGGAATTATGCAGGTTATGCCGAGTTCGTTTGAATGGCTGCAGCAGGTAAGAGATTGTGAGGGAAAATACACAGAAGACGACTTGTTTAATCCCGAAATCTGTATAGACTACGGCTCTTATCTTTTAAAATATTTTCTTGATTTTTATGGGACAGAAACATCGGCTATTGCGGCGTACAACGCAGGATTTGTGGTTTCGGACTGGCTTGATGATCCGAATTACAGTACCGACGGTGTAACGCTTACAGATATACCGTATCCCGAAACAAAAGAATATGTTGAACGGGTAACGGACGCAAAAGCAAAGTATATTGAGTTATATTATTCATAAAATAATATGGTACATCTGATGAAAGGAAGATAAATATGTCAGACGAAAAAAGCAAAGCTACACTTCTTAAAGAAGAAATTATGATGAAAGGCAGCAAGGGCGCAGCAACTCTCAATGCCGAAGAGATTAAAAAAGCAGACGATTTCTGCGTAGGCTATAAAGAATTTTTAGACCATTCTCCCGTTGAGCGCGAGGCTGTAAGCTACACACTTGAACTTGCGAAAAAAGCAGGCTTTACAGAATACGATGAAAATGCGTCATATAACGCAGGCGATAAGGTGTATTATGTAAACCGTGACAAAGCAATCGCACTTGCTGTTATCGGCAAAAACGGTGTAAAGAACGGTGCAAGACTTGCAATCGCTCACATTGACTCACCACGAATTGATTTAAAGCCGAATCCACTTTATGAGGACACAAACCTCGCACTTTTCAAAACACATTACTACGGCGGTCTTAAAAAATATCAGTGGACAGCACTTCCCCTCTCACTCCACGGCACAGTTGTAAAACTTGACGGCACAAAGGTAAACATTACTTGGGGTGACGATGAAAACGAATCTTGTTTTTGCGTTACTGATTTGCTTCCACACCTTGCTAAAGACCAGGTTTCAAAGCCGCTTGCAAAGGTATTTACAGGTGAGGATCTCAATGTTCTTGTCGGCTCTCGTCCGTACGAAGACGGCAATGAAGAAAAAGACCTTGTAAAACTCAATGTAATGTCAATTCTCAATAAGAAATACGGCATAGTTGAGGGAGATTTCCTTTCGGCAGAACTTTGTCTTATTCCGTCATTCAAAGCAAGAGATATCGGCTTTGACGCAAGTATGATCGGCGGTTACGGTCACGATGATAAGGTTTGCGCTTACCCTGCATTAATGGCTTCGCTTGATGTTGAAACTCCGGAGCAGACCTGCGTTACTTATCTTACAGATAAAGAAGAAACAGGCAGTGACGGCAATACAGGTATGCAGAGCGACTTTTTGCGTTACTTTATATATGACCTTGCAAAGCAGGACGGTATTGACGGCTACAAAGCACTGTCTAAGAGCACCTGCCTTTCGGCAGATGTAAGCGCAGCTTATGACCCAACATATGCATCCGCTTACGAAGCAAAGAACTCTTGCTATATTAACGAAGGCGTTGTAATTTCAAAATACACAGGTCACGGCGGAAAGTACGATACTTCCGATGCGTCTGCCGAGTATATGGGCAAGGTAAGAGCTTTGCTTGAGAAAAACAATGTAATGTGGCAAGTCGGCGAACTCGGTAAAGTTGATATGGGCGGCGGCGGAACAATCGCAAAATATGTTGCCAATATGAATGTTGATGTAGTTGACCTCGGTGTGCCTGTACTTTGTATGCACGCACCGTTTGAAATCGTATCAAAGGTTGATGTTTATATGGCTTACAGAGCATTCTTTGCTTTCTTTGACGATAAAAATTAAAAAAATAAATAAAAATTCAAAAAACACTTGCTTTTTTTAAAAGAATGTGGTAATATACTACTTGCGGTTAATAATTAACCGCATATGCGCTGGTAGCTCAGCTGGATAGAGTGTCTGACTACGAATCAGAAGGTCGGGAGTTCGAGTCTCTTCCAGCGCGCCAATAACACACCTTGGTTTTTCAGGGTGTGTTATTTTTTTGAAATATCTGCGATGAGATTTGCTAAGCATTGTAATTGTTAAATTTTTCGTTAAGTCCGAAATACAATAAACTTGTGTCTGCAAAAACTTTATTTTCACTATTTGTACCTTTCTGTAAATCCTGTTGAATTTCTTTATCGTAAAGTATGCTTCCGTAATTATCTATAGCTGAATTATTATCAAATTCAACACAGAACTTATTATTTTGTTTATCTCTATATATAAGTGTGGTTTTTACAGATGACCAAGAGTTGTTTCCATAGGAATCAAAAGTAAATGAATCATTATATTTTTCTGTCAAATATTTTTCAACAGTATCAGTGACTGTTGACATAAATCTGTTGACACGAATTTTTAATTACGATAATATAGTTAGTGTAAAGAAACGGCTTTAGCTGTTTATCTATTAAGACAAATTATTTTTATAACCGCCTTGTAATCACACCTACAAGGCGGTTATTTTTTACAATTTCAGATTTAAGGTAAATAACAATTCACTAAAAAAGTTTTTATCAAAACTTGGCACAAATTGTGGTTTAAGGCGAGTAATTTATAATTTAGGTCAAGCCTTTGATTAAAAAAGGTTGTCCATATTTTTAATGCGAATAATTAGGAATGACTTTTTAAAAATTTTTTGTAACTTTTACATAAATTTTACTTGAAATATTTAAGATTTAACAATATAATAAGAATAATAAGGAGTGATATAATGACTTCAACAATTGATGTAAAAAAGAAACAAGATTTAAAAAAATGGCTTGAAATGCCTTACAATAACAGAGAGCTAAGCTGGCTCGATTTTAACGCCCGTGTACTTGAAGAGGCTTTTGAAAAGGAAAATCCTATAATGGAAAGGTGTAACTTCCTTTCTATTACAGCGTCTAACCTTGACGAATTTTTTATGGTTCGTGTTGCAGGCGTACTTGATAATATTCATCGTGGCACAAATAAGCCCGACCCGTCGGGACTTACCCCTAAAATGCAGATGAAAAAAATCAGTGAAAAAGTACATGCCTTTGCTGAAAAGCAGTACAACTGCTACAATCGTTCCATTATTCCGTCACTGAGAGCAAACGGTATTAACTTTGTTAAGGCAGATGAAATGACCGACGAGCAAAAAGCATTTGCAGACGATTATTTTCAGAGAGTGGTATTCCCTGTTCTCACACCGATGGCGGTTGACACAAGCCGACCTTTCCCATTGCTTGCAAACAAAAGTCTTAACATTGCAGTTCTGCTTACAAATGCAGAGGGAGAAGAATTTTATGCGCTTGTACAAGTGCCGTCAATCCTTCCGAGATTTTTGGAACTTCCCGCAAAAAGCAAGCGTGACTTTATAACCCTTGAAAGAATTATTACTATTCACCTCGGCGAACTGTTTGAGCTTTATAACATCAAACAGTCGGCAGCTTTCAGAATCACAAGGGACTCTGACCTTGACATTGACGAGGACACGGAAGACCTTATGGAGGAAATTAAAAAATCCATTAAAAAGCGTCAGCGAGGTGTGCCTGTAAGACTTGAGTTTTCTAAAAAATGCCACAAGTCAATCCGCAAATTCCTTGTAGATGCATTGCATGTAACCGAGGACGAAATTTATGTACAGCACGGTCCGCTTGACCTTACTTTCCTTTCTAAATTTGCAAGAATAAAGGGCTGCGAAAAGCTCTGTTTCGAGCCTATTACACCTGTAAATCCGCCTGCCGAGTTTTACGATTGCGATGATATTTTTGAGGCTATCCGTGAAAAAGACAGACTTGTTCATCATCCGTATGAGAGTTTTGATGTGGTGGTTGACTTTGTCAAAAAAGCCGCAAAAGACCCGAATGTACTTGCAATCAAGCAGACTTTATACCGTGTAAGCGGTAACTCTCCTATCGTTGCGGCACTTATTAAAGCCGCCGAAAACGGCAAACAGGTTACTGTACTTGTAGAACTTAAAGCTCGTTTTGACGAAGAAAATAACATTCAGTGGGCAACCAAACTTGAAAAAGCAGGCTGTCATGTAATTTACGGTCTTACAGGTCTTAAAACTCACTGTAAAATCTGTCTTGTTGTCAGAAAAGACAAGGACGGAATCCGCCGTTATCTGCATATGGGTACAGGTAACTACAACGACAGCACCGCAAGGTTCTACACAGACATCGGTATGTTTACCTGCCGTGAAGAATACGGCCTTGATGCATCGTCATTATTCAACACACTTACAGGCTATTCTTTACCGCCCGAATACAATAAATTTATTGTTGCTCCTCAAGGTATGCGACCTTTCTTTGAGGAAATGATAAGAAAAGAAATTGAAAACGCAAAACAGGGACTTCCCGCATCAATCACTGCAAAGGTAAATTCACTTGTAGACCCCGCAATTATCAGCTTGCTTTACGAGGCATCGCAGGCAGGCGTAAAAATTGAACTTATCGTGCGTGGTATTTGCTGTCTTATCCCCGGATTAAAGGGATGGAGTGAAAATATAAAGGTAATCAGCATTGTAGGACAACTCCTTGAGCACAGCCGAATTTTTAAATTTGAAAACAACGGCAATCCGCTCTACTACCTTGGCAGTGCAGACTGGATGCAGAGAAACCTTGACAGACGAGTTGAACTTGTGTTCCCTGTTGAGGACGAAGACATTAAAAACAGGGTTGAACAGATTTTAAAAGTTACGCTAAAAGACACGGTAAATGCAAGAAAGCAGTTACCCGACACCACATATCACCTTGTAGATAAGCGTGGCAAAAAACGACTTAACAGCCAAAAACATTTTTCAAAACTTGCACAACAGGCACAAAATGCCGTTAAAAAACAGACATATGTAAGAACAGTAGGCACTCCTATAGTACCTGCAAAGGAAGGAGAAAAAGCAGAATGAAAAGAATCGGTATTTTAACAAGCGGCGGTGACTGTCAGGGACTTAACTCTACTATCCGTGCAGTCGCAAAAACACTTTATCAGAATTACGGCAATGACGGCGTGCAGATTATCGGCATTATTGACGGCTACCGAGGACTTATTTACAACGAAACAAGGATGATGAAACCTGACGATTTTTCGGGTATTCTTACAAGGGGCGGTACTATTCTCGGCACATCAAGACAGCCGTTCAAACTTATGAGAGTTATTGACGAAAACAGCGTTGATAAAGTTGCCGAAATGAAAAAGAACTATAAGAAGCTTGAGCTTGACTGCATTGTTGTTCTCGGCGGAAACGGCACACAGAAAACCGCAAACCTCTTGCGTGAAGAGGGCTTGAATGTTGTTTCTCTGCCAAAAACAATTGACAATGACCTTTGGGGTACAGATAAAACATTTGGTTTTCAGAGCGCCGTTGACATTGCAACAAATGTTATCGACTGTATTCACACCACCGCAACCTCACACGGAAGAGTTTTCATTGTTGAGGTTATGGGTCACAAGGTTGGCTGGCTGACTTTGTATGCAGGTATTGCCGGCGGTGCGGATGTTATTTTAATTCCGGAAATTCCGTACGATATTAATTCCGTAATTAATACAATTAAGAAAAGAACCGAAAGCGGAAAGAAATTTTCAATTCTTGCCGTTGCAGAGGGTGCAATTTCAAAAGAGCTTGCGGCTATGCCGAAGAAAAAAAGAAAAGCCGCTATGGCTGAAATCGCATATCCGTCAATCTCATACAAAATTGCAAAAGAAATTCAAGACGCAACAGGTCAGGAAACAAGAGTTACCGTACCCGGACATTTCCAGAGGGGCGGAAGTCCTGACGCATACGACCGTGTGCTCTCCACCCGTTTCGGTATTGCAGCTGCCGAACTTATAATAAACGGTGACTACGGCAAAATGGTTGCACTTGTAAATAATAAAGTAGTTGCAGTTCCGCTCGAAGAAATCGCAGGTAAACTTAAAGCCGTTCCTGCCGACCACGAAATAGTAGCCGCAGCAAGAAAGATGGGCATCTGCTTCGGCGACGAAAAATAATTAACAATTTGAGCTTGAAATGTTGAAAAAAGCGTTCACCACTTTTTAAGTTAGTGAACGCTTTTAATTTATTTACCTCTTTTTTGAGCATTTTTAAAAACGAAAATATACTCGTGCTTAAATATAAAAAAATCACTTGCTAAAGCACGATAACGCCATATTGCTTTTTGATTAGCTTTTCCTTTCGTTTCTTCAAAATTTTTGACTAAAATAGCCTTTAACTTTAATCCTTTTTGTATAAATAAATTCATACAATGAAAGCCCAAAGGCACTATTTCGCTATTTGCATATTTATCACCAATAACAACAGCGCAATATCTATTTTTTTCAAGAAATGGCACTGTGTTATCTATTACCTGTCCGAATGATTCCAAAAAATCTTTCAAAGATAAACAATTAGATAAATCTTCTTTTTTATCGCTAAACTTAATAATGTCCCAATAAGGTGGATGATAAATGACAAACTGGACTTTTTTTATTCCAATAGAAATAAGTTTTTCACTTAAATTGACATTTCTACTATCGCCAATAATTATTTTCCCTTTTGTATAATTATTTTTTTCTTCAAGTAATAAGTTCCTTGTATTTTTTGCGACATCTTCTTGTAGCTCTATACCTATCGAATTTCTTCCTAATCTTTGAGCCTCAATCAAAGAAGTTCCACTGCCCATAAATGGATCAAGTATCCAATCACCTTTTTTAGTATATCTTCTGAAAAGCTGATTTGGTATTTGTGGAACAAAATTACCGTGATAACTTGCACTATGAACACCGGAATTATCCCGTTTATCAAACATCCAAAGAGTGTCTGTTAGTATATCATCATACTCTTTCCAATGTTTCATATCAATATCATTATATTTAGCCATAAAACACTTATCCTTTAAAACTTAAATGCTTTCTGAATTCTATGGGATCATACCAAAAACAGCCGATACACCCATCTTCACTTTCGTTATGATTTTCATCACCGTAATAAAATGAAACAGGATAGCCTAATTTTTTAGCATCATAACGCTTGCCGGTACGCCTGCATTCTTTGCAAAATTGTCGTTTAGCATCATTTGCTGCTTTACTCAAAGGTTGAAAATCTCCTAATTTTTGAGTTGCTGTATTCATCGCATTACTATCATTTTTCCAACCGTTTTTATGATCAACTTCCGGATTAGATGTGCCGAGAATCACACATCTCTTTTGCTTATAGTAATTTTTTATATCACTACGGATTGACTGTCCGCCAATCCAATCATCTTCTTTTCTAAATCCATTAAGTCTGATTCTATCCACACCATTACCCGGAGTTTGACTTTTATCAAACTCAACTATGTATTTTTTAGCTATTGATGACTCTTTTCTACACCATGATGCTCCGTTTTGAAACATGAGATCAGCATACTTACCAACAAATTCTGATTTAGATACCCATCTGCTTACACCGTTTTCATCAGGACTTGCTAATTTTTCAAACAAGAATGGTTTTGTGCCTTGAGCAAAATGTATCATAATAATACCACCTTTAATTTAGATGATATTATTGTAACATAAATTAGATAGTTCTACAATAAAAACTACCTCTTAACTAAGCAATGTAAATATTCTGTTGTTTTATTCGCTTTATGATTGCGATTTTCTTCTTTATCTGCTCTAAAGCGTTTGTAATCAGTTGAAAATACATTGTATTCTCCATATTTTTCCATAATTTCTTTAATTGCATCAAAAGGCATTAGTCCCTCATTGTTATAACTTAGAAAAATATACTGAAAATTTGCATTTTTTATAAGATCATCAAATTCTTCTTTTACGGTTCTTGTAGAGCAATACTTACTTTTCTGTGCCTGATATTCTCTTAAGCCGGATTTGCCATGTAATTTGGGGTTATCATATTTTGCAATAGTTTCTAATACATGATAATTAGTACAATACTGCCTTGCATTATAAGGAGGATCTAAATACAATATGTCCCCACTTATTCTTTTTATTAGTTGATTTATATCTTCGTTAAAAATCTCATTATGTGTATTTCCGTCTATAATTGGCAATAGCTCTAATTTAAATTCTTTTTGCGCCGACTTTTTTACCCCTTTTAAAAACGCCCCATAAACAGATGCAGTATTTGCATACTTATCAATAGAATTTATTAAACTTGCCAATAAATAATAGTATTGACTTTCGTCAATATTTCCCTCGTTTTTTAACTTTTCAAGTTCAATTCTGATAGAATCACATTTTTTGCCATTTTCATCAGTAAAATAATTTCTTCCGCTACCGGAACCGGCACAATAATTTTTGTAAATAAAACCTTCTGTACCTTTTAAACTGTTAAGATAATCTAATTGACTGGTTGATACAGGTGGATTATTGCCAATTAAATGTCTATTCATTACATAACTATAATATTGTATATCATTAGATATAATTTTATATCCTTTAGATTTAAAAGTACTTCCTACAATACCTGTACCAGCAAACAAATCGGCAAACACTTTATTTTTTGTTTCATTCCCCACAACCTCAGTTATAGCAGTGGTCAAAAAATTTATTAAAGAATACTTTGAGCCTATATAGTTCATCGACTCGCCTCCATATCTATTATAACATATATTACATTACTTATCTACACCAAATAATTATATAAAGAAGTCTGCGATATACCTTTTTGGGATATTCTTATTATACCATAATGGTATAATAATGTCAAGAGGTGATTTTTACTTGAAAGTGAAAACAAGAATAAAAGAATTGCGTGAACAAAAAGGTATTACTCAATTAAAAATGGCATTAGATTTAAATATGAATCAAAATTCTATCAGTAGATACGAAAGCGGTATCAGGCAGGCTGACTACGAAACTTTAATTGCTATTGCAAATTATTTTAATGTTTCTATTGACTATATTTTGCTGAGAACAAATAATCCCGAAATTAATAATTAACAATTTGAGTTTGAAGTGTTGAAAACTTTGGCAGTGTGAGTATTAACCTCACACTGCCGTTTTCTTTATTATATCGTTTTACAAAAACTAATCTTCCACTCCTTATCAAAACCAAAAAAATTGCCCGAAAAAGCAAAAATCTCATTTCAAAATCAATGAAATGAGATTTCTGCTAATATAAAAATCAAACTTCCAATTTCTTAACCACTGAAATAGAAACAATGTAAGAAACCACTAAATAAACTATAATGCAAACTCCGCTTGCGAGTAATGTTTGTACCGAAATGTTATTTACTGCAAGGGTAGAAACCGCATTACCAAGCCATAAACAGCTTAAATTAATATGTAAGTATGAGCTGATTATCGATATTCCTGTTGGCAAAGCCAAAAGAGCAAGCAACGAAACAACTATTGCAGGAGCGCTCTTTTTAAAGATTGAACACAGCATAAAGAATATGCCGGCAAATGAGATAAGTCCAAACACAAGGATAATTAATTGCGGAATAAACAGAGCGTATATTGAGCCGATGTTATGATATAAAGCGCTTGATACCGCAAAAACAGCAACTAAATTGAGGATTACCATAAAAGGGTGCTGACAATAACCGCCATAAACTTTGCCGTAAAAATCGACTGTCTGCTGTAACCTCGTGAAATAATATTTTTCAATATGCCGTTGTCAAAATCATTGCAAATAAAGCTGCAAATAAACATTAGTATATATACTGTAACGGGACTTGTTTTAAAAAATCCTATTGCACTGATAATACCGGACTCCGGTGATACTATTCACTGCATATTTTGCGAAGATTGTAACGAAAACATACCGAATGAGCAAAGCAGGTAAATCAAACTAAGTGCAACCGATGCAAAAGTCCAAATATAAAAGCTTTTGTTTTTGAAAAGCTTACGAAGTTCAAATAATAATAACCTTTTCATTTTATGCCCCTACCTTGCGTAAAAAGTATTCTTCAAGATTAATTGCGTGAATAGAAATCTGATTTACCGTAACACCATTTTCAACAAGATATTTATTAATTTGACCCGTTCTGTCAATCATTGAGTCAAGATAAACAGATTTATTATAAATATGTATCTGTTGAGGCGGCATAATTTTTGATAAAATCTCCGCCGCTTTTTGCGGATTGTCAGGCACAATTAAAACTCTGTCGCTGCATTTTTGTGAAAGCTCAACAGCGGAAATTTCTTCTATAAGTTTGCCGTCATGAATAAATCCATATCGTGTGGCAATCTTTGACAGTTCCTCAAGCAAATGGCTTGAAATCATAAAGGTAATTTTCTTTTCGGTATTTAGTCTGATGATTAAATCACGAATCTCCATAATACCTGTCGGATCAAGTCCGTTTATCGGTTCGTCAAGAATAAGCAATTCTGGATTGCCGAGCAAAGCCATAGCAATTCCAAGTCGCTGGCGCATACCGAGCGAAAACTGTCCTGCTTTTTTGTTGCCTGTATTGCCAAGACCTACAAAATCAAGAATTTTCCTGACACTTTTGTCTGAACTTCCTGTAAGAATTGCCATTCTCTTCATATTTTCGTATGCGGTGCAGTTTTTATAAATTGACGGAAACTCAATGAGCAAACCGATTTTCTTCCTTGCAGTGTTGAGCGGCTCACCGCCAAAGAGGGTAATTTCGCCACTGTCCGGAAAAGCAAGCCCTAACACCTGGCGCATAAATGTAGTTTTGCCTGCGTCGTTCTTGCCCACAAATCCGTAAATATCACCTTTGTTTATCGTAAGGCTGATGTTGTTAGAAACAATTTTATAACCGTATTTTTTCACTAAATTTTGTGTCGATAATATTGCACTCATAATTATTCTCCGTAATTAGTTTTTAGCGTCATAAATTCTTATTAAGAGGTCAAGAACCTTGAAGTAGAGCCAAATTACTGTAAATGCCAAGCCAAATGAAACTGACCACTCGTATTCTTTTAGGCGCTGATTTTCAACTGTTTCACGAATAATCTGAAAGTCGCTGATAAAAAACAAAGCTGCGATAATAATAAAAATAACTGACATTGCTATGTCAAAGATAGGATTTCCTGCGAAAATCATTACATAACCTCTTGTTGCAGTAATGAGGTAGCCGATAAAAGCAAGGATTGAAATGCTTATTGTTGAAAGTAAAAGTGCAAGTGTAACAGATTTAAATTTTTCTGTTGCCTTAATCTTGCCTGAAGTATAGAGTAAAAACATTGTAAATACGATTACAAGAGCTTATATGTCAATACAATATAGGCAATTTTACACTATTCTTGCATCCTGTATACACAAAAAAGGATTGCAGATTTTGCTCTGCAATCCTTTTGAATATGATTATAACTTTTACGAATTATGCGATATAAATCTGTAATGCGGTTGCGTCAAGAATATCAAGCTTGCCGTCGCCGTACATATCGGCAGCGTCAAACCAAGCCTTATTTGTAACATCAATAAGCGGATTTTTATCGTCGTTTGAAATGTGAATCTGTAAGTGTGTAACATCGTTTACATCTACAACTCCGTCGCGGTTTACATCACCCTTGAGGATAGTTTCCTGCTCGCCGCCGTCCGAAATATAGAACGACTTTGTGCTTTCAGCTATACAGCCGTCTGAATCAATAGCCTTTACAGACAATGTGTATGTGCCTGCATTATTTGCTGTAAAATTGTATGTATTGTCAGATGAAGTCTTTACAGTTGCACCGTTTACCGCAAACTCGTAAGTAACATTGCCATGGTTGTTGTATGGCTCTGCTTTAAGCTCGAGTGCTGTGCCAACAGGCTGAGATGAGCTCTTGTCTGCGCCAAAGTTTACTTCAAACTCTGCCTCCTGAACCTGTGTATCAGGGAGGATCTTGCCAAGTCTTGCAAGCGGAACTGTAATGTTGTCTATATCCTCTTTTTCGTGTGAAGTAGACGGATCGTAGCTGTATTCAGCATCTGCAACATCAAGCATTGAGGGGTCGTGTGGAAGTGTATCCATACCCGAAGTACCGTATGTGAGAATCTGCATTGCGCCAATGCCCTGAGTTTCTACATAATTTCTGTCGATACCGAGTGCAGAGTAAGGAATAGCAACCTCGTAAACATAACCGTAGTTTTTCTTGTAGCCGAGTTTAAAGAAATCAACCCAATTTGAGTTAGGGTCAGTGTTGTCGCCTAAAGTTCTGTCGCCCTTTACTTCTCTTACACCGTAGAGAGTTTCGCTCTTTGTGCCGTTTGCATATTTAATTTTGAATCCGTTCCGGTTATCCTGTGCCTGATAGTTTGTTACGCCAATCGGAACTCTTGTATCATAATCAAACAGGTATGTTCCGTCCGTATCCTGAACATCAGCCTTGAAGATTGATGCGCCGCCGTTTGAATTGTTTGAATCGAAAGCAACAAGTGTATCAATGTGAGTTGTAAAGCCTACACCGCCGTCTTTTGCTACGCCGCCGTCACAACCCCATACAAACGGATTTGTGTAAACAGAGCCGTCTTTGTTTGTGCCTACTGCCTTGCCTGTTGCCTGCTTGCTTGGGTCTATTGAAAGCGCAATATACATTGGAATACTGTTTCTCCAAGGGCGAGCCTCATTTGATGCCGCAAAATTATCGCTCGGAGAAGTAATGTATGATGTATTTGCCATTTCCCACATAAAGTAGAGGTTTTCATCGTCCCATGCGCCATAGAGAGCGTATGCGTCCCACGGCTGCTCATGCATTGAAGATGGCATATATACTCGGGGGTCATCGTTTGCTGTACCCTGAGCAATAATCATTGAGCTGTCCCAATCGCTTACATCGCCGTCAACAGAAATTGTCTTGTATTTACCCAGCTGCATATTCGGGTTTGTTCCGTAATAGCCGCTTTCGGGAGCTGTTGTGTGTCCGTCCGAGTCAGCAGAAAAAGTTGTTTTGCCTGCTGTAAATGTTTTGTTGTAAGTGAAAGTCTGTGTTGTTTCAACACCGTCATCGCCTGTTGCTGTAAGCACAAGAGTAATTTCGCTGTTACCGATTTTACCCTCGCCTATTTTAATAATTGTGCCGTCGGTATAAGATTTTTTTGCCGAACCGTCAACAGAATAGTATCCTACTGAGGCATTTTTTAGTCCGAGCTGAACCTGCAAAAATTCTGATGAAAAGCTTGTACCGGAGGCTTTGTAAACAATTCCGTATCCATGAGAATCAGGCTTGCCGTAATCTACCCACTGCTTTGCGGCTGTGAGGAGCTTGCACTGACCTGCCTTTAAAGAAAGTCCGCTTGCCTTTGGATACTGCTCCTTGCCCTCGTCCTTTTCTTTGCCGTTATTAAAAATAATGCTTTCTGATTTATATGCTGAAGTAAAGCTTGCCTTGTAAAGTCCGTCATCAGTTGCGCTCATCAGCTGACCCGGCCATTTGGCATTTTCTTTTGTGCCATAGGCATAAATATAAACATTTTCCCAATTAAAAACCGAATTATCAAAATATACCTCTGAGCCGTCTGCTGCGGCAGCCGCCGAAACAGCTGTTATCACCATGGCAGACATAATGATAGCTGCACTAAGCAACAAACTTATAATTTTTTTGCTTGTTTTCATAAAAAATCAACTCCTAAATTCAAACTTTATTTAAAATTATATCATTACCTAATTTTATTTACAACAATAAAAAAACAATTTTGTTTACTTGACCAAAAAGTATAAATGATTTTTGAACAAAAAAGCAAGGCATATGACTTATTTAATAAATCATATGCCTATATTTTATATAATATTTTTATTTAGTTTACAGTTATCTCTTATATATCCTTTTCCACTTGCCTGTCCGATACTCCAAAAACGATATAATCCAATTTGAAAACCAACCGATCGGCACTGCAATCCATACCATTTGCAAGCCGAAAATCGGTGCAAATGCCATTGCAACAAATACTCGGATAAACAGATTCACAAAATTTGCGACTGTAAACATTTTCATATCGCCCGCACCTCGCAAAAGTCCGTCAACCGCCATTTTAAAGCCGATAAAACAGAAAAACCACCCCATAAAACTAAGGTATCCGCAGCCCGTATTCATTGCGGTTATTGTGCCGTCATCACCGAGAAACATTGATACAATCGAACCGTTAAAAGGTTCTATAAGCAGAATAAGTAAAATAGAAAATGCTGCCACAAGAATGTTTGCGGCATGGTAACCCTCTACAACACGCTTTTCATTCTTTGCACCCAAATTTTGCGCAGTGTACGAAGACACAGCATTGTTTATACTGTTAAAGGGAACTATGCAAAGCGATTCCACTCTTATTGCGGCAGAATATCCTGCGAGAGCCTCCGAACCGAAGCCGTTTACCACCGACTGCACAAGCATCATTCCGATTGATACCGTTGACTGCTGAATAATTGACGGAAAAGCAATTTTTGCCATAGGCAAAAGCTCACTCTTTTCAAAAAATTTTGCACGACCTATGTTGAGCTTTTTAAACTCCCACACAAGCACTATGAATGATAATACAACCGAAATTCCTTGTGCAATAAGTGTTGCCCAGGCAACGCCCGTTACACCCATTCTGAAATTTTTTACGAGCAAAAGGTCGAGCGCAACATTGAACACCGATGAGAAAATCAAAAAATAAAGCGGTATTTTAGATTTTCCGAGTGCATTGAACATTGCGGAAAGCACATTATACATAAATAAAAACGGCAAACCAGCAAAGTAAATGTTCAGATAATCGACCGCCAGATCAAGTACATCAGACGGAGTATTGAGCGCAATAAGAATAAGACGGCTGAACACAAGACCGATAATTCCAAGCAAAACACTAAGTGCGGTAAAAGCAATCAGCGCAGTGTACACTGCCGTTTTTGTCTTTTTATATTCCTTGGCGCCAAAATACCTACTGACTATTACCGACGCACCTATTCCGCCGCCGATTGCCACACAAATAAAAATATTTGTAAGCGAATATGACGCACCTACCGCCGCCAAAGCCTTTTCACTTACAAATCTGCCTACAATAGCCGAGTCCGCCATAGTGTATGTCTGCTGAAAAATATTACCTATAATAATAGGCAGAGCAAACACAAAAAGCGCATACATCGGCTTTTTCTTAACTAAATAATCATTATTCACATAAATCACCTATCCGCAGATATTATAACATATCTTGTCGGAAAAAGGAATATTGTTTAATCACGGTTTTGCAGATGTACACCGCTAAGCCATAAATTAAACCAATTTTGATAAAGAACCTCAGAAAAGGCTTTGGGCAGTGCTCAAACGAACACTGCCCTTCGCAAACTATTATTTAGAGTTTGATTATGAAACTTGTTATCTGATTAATTATAAAAGAGTTTTAAGATAGTCGCTTATCTCTTTTTCGGTAGTCATTGCAAGTACCTTTTCGGCAACCTTGTCTGCCTCTGCCTTTGACCATGCAGAAATTGTTTTTCTTACCTTTAATACCGACGGTGCGGATACACTGAACTCGGTAAGTCCGAATGACATAAGTAACGGCACCATCATCGGGTTAGCCGCTGCCTCGCCGCACATACCCACAGAAATATTATTCTTGTTTGCGCAATCAATAATATACTTAATGCCCCTTAATACACTTGGCTGTAACGGAGAATACAGATATGCAACATCGTCATTTCCTCTGTCGCAAGCCATTGTATAACCCGTAAGGTCATTTGTACCAATGCTGAAAAAGTCGGATTCTTTTGCAAGAATATCAGCAATCATAACTGCCGCCGAGGTTTCTGTCATAATGCCTACAGGGATATTTTCGTTAAATTCTACTCCCTGTTCCCTAAGTTCAGCCTTAACCTCTTCAACAAGAGCCTTGCCCTCTCTAAGTTCTTCAACGGCTGTAATAAGCGGGAACATAATTCTTACATCGCCAAAAGCGCTTGCTCTTACAATTGCACGGAGCTGTGTTTTGAACAAATCTTTATGCTTTAAGCAATATCTGATTGCTCTGAAGCCCAAGAAAGGATTTTCCTCTTTTTTAAGTCCGAGATAAGGAATTTCCTTGTCGCCGCCGATGTCAAGAGTTCTGATAATTACAGGCTTTCCCTTTAATGTAAGTGCCGCCTTTTTGTAAGCGTCAAACTGCTCGTCCTCTGTAGGCAAAGCGGTTCTGTCCATAAATAAAAATTCAGTTCTGAACAAGCCAACGCCCTCGCCGTCTGCATCAACTGCCTTTATTGCGTCCTCCGGCTTGCCGATATTGCAGAAAAGCTCGTATTCCTCACCGCTTAAAGCTTTAGTTGCCTTGCCTCTGAAATTTTCAAGTTCTTTGCGCTCTTTAAGAAAATTAATTCTCTTTGTATCGTACTCCTGAATAACAGCGTCATCCGGCTCATCAATTACTACGCCCTCACTGCCGTCAACGATTACATAAGCACCGGCCGAAAGTTTTGAAACCGCACCGTTTACGCTTAGCACGGCGGGAATTTCAAGTGCCCTTGCAAGGATAGCCGAATGAGATGTTTTACCGCCTGTTTCGGTAATAATTCCGACAATATTTTCTTTATTGATGCCTGCTGTCATGGACGGAGTAAGTTCTTTTGCGACAACTACCGTACCCTTTGGTGCTGCCGAAAGTTTTACTTCTTTTACTCCGAGCAAAATGCTTAGCATACTTGTTTTTAAGTCTTTTACATCTGCCGCTCTCTGCTGTGTAAGTTCGTCATCTGTGGCAGAAAACATGGAGATGAACATATCGCACATATACTCAAGTGCAGCCTCGGCGCACTGACCGTTATCAATCAACTTTTCAATTTCGCCGCACATATACGGGTCTTTCATCATCTGAATGTGACCCTCAAGAATTTCTGCCTCTTTTTTACCTGCCGACGCTTTCAGCGCATCTGCCTGTGCCGCAGTATTGTCGCAAAATATTTTAACCGCATTTCTGAAACGCTCAACCTCTGCCTCGGTATCCGTAACAGTTACATTATTATATTCAAGTTTTGCTTCTTCTACAATCATTACTCTTCCGAGTCCGATACCCTCGGAAGCGGGTGTTCCGTGTAACATAACCTCACCTGCTTTCAAATTTTAGAAAGAAAGCGTGCCAAAAGACACGCTCCCGTTTTTATTCACCAAGTCCGCCTTCAATAAGCTCTACTGCCTTTGCAAGAGCCTCTTCTTCGTCAGGACCGTTACATTCTACTACAAACTCGCTGCCGCACTTAATACAAGCTGCAATAATATTTAAAAGACTTTTTGCATTGATTTTGTTTGAGTTGAAATCAATTGTAACATCACTCTGGAACTTTGCCATTGCTGTTGCAAATACTGATGCGGGACGCATATGAAAACCTGATGCATTATTTAATGTAAGTTTTTTTGATACCATAATATAAAACCCCTTTATAATAGTTTTGTGTCAGACAGGGAGGGCTACTCCCTGTCTGAATTAAGTTTATTTTATCATATTTTAAGAAAGAATGGAAGATTTTTGTGAAATTTATTTAACTTTTTTAATCTCTCTGTTAAGAGGTTTTTTAAGAAGTGCAAGCATAAACATTGAAACTACTGCACCGATTGCAAGAGCAAGGAGGTAGAAATACCATGTACCCTGCATTGTTGCGAATACGAAGATACCGCCGTGAGGAGCCATAAGCTTACAGCCAAAGAGAGCTGAAAATGCGCCTGCTACTGCAGAACCAACGATACATGAAGGGATAACCTGAAGCGGATGACCTGCTGCGTAAGGAATTGCACCTTCTGTGATGAATGAAAGTCCCATTACATAGTTTACGGGAGCATTCTTTCTTTCTTCGTCTGTCCAACGATTCTTGAAGAATGTGTTTGAAAGAGCGATTGCGATTGGAGGAACCATACCGCCGATCATAACTGCTGCCATAATGATGTATGCCTGATCGTCTGCGTTTGCAAGGTTAAGTGTTGCGAATGCATAAGCTGCCTTGTTGAAAGGACCACCCATGTCGATAGACATCATACCTGCGAGGAGCGCACAGAGCGGAACCATCATTGCAGGGTTAGAGGCAATAGCGTTAAGGCCGTCTGACATACCTGAGTTAATCATACCCATGAACGGGTTGACTGCGCACATTACAACGAGAATACCGCCGAGTCCGAGAAGCGGATAGATGAGAACTGGCTTGATACCCTCAAGAGCCTTGGGCATCTTATCGCACATTTTTTCAATAGCAAGCATTAAGTAACCGCCTGCGAAACCTGCAAGCAATCCACCGAGGAAGCCTGACGGAACTGTGTTAACAGCACCCGGATCTGCAAAGGTTGCGCCTGATGTTGCAAGGAAACCGCCTACAAGACCAACGAGAAGGCCGGGACGGTCTGCAATTGACATTGCGATAAAGCCGGAAAGAATAGGAACCATAAGGTTAAATGCCACACCGCCGAGTGTCTTAAACCATGCGGCTGCAGGAGTTACCGTACCGAATGTACTGCCAGCCTCCTGTGCGTTAACACCGCATGCAATATCAATGAGGAATGCAATTGCAATGAAAATACCGCCTGCTACAACGAACGGGAGCATATGTGATACACCGTTCATAAGGTGACCGTAAGCGCCGCCTCTCTTCTTTGGAGCATCTGCAGAACCGCCTTTGTGATGATATACGGGAACTTCTTTGTTTACAATCTTGTTGATAAGCTCTTCCGGCTTATGAATACCGTCTGAAACGGCACACTGTAAAACGGGCTTGCCGTCAAAACGGGCAAGATTTATTGTGATGTCAGCGGCAATGATGATACCGTCACAATTTGCAATTTCTTCTTCGGTAAGCACATTCTTTGCACCGCCCGAACCGTTTGTTTCAACCTTAATCGGAATGTTAAGGCTGTCGCCGGCTTTCTGGAGTGATTCAGCCGCCATATAAGTATGAGCAATACCTGTTGGACAAGCTGTGATAGCAAGAACTCTGTAACCCTTCTTTGCAGGAACTTCTGCCTTTGGTTCATCGGGGAACTTCTCTGTTTCTTTTGCGTCAATAATAGAGATAAATTCTTTCGGAGTTTTTGCGGCTTTAAGTTTCGCTGTAAAATCTTCATGCATTAAAAGCTGCATAAGTCTTGCGAGAACCTCAAGGTGAACATCGCCGTCTGTTGTAGCCGCTATCATAAAAATAAGTTTGCAAGGCTGTCCGTCCGGAGCCTCATAATCTACACCGTTAGGAACTGTAATTGCAGCAAGTGCAGGAGCTTTAACTGCCGTGCTCTTTGCGTGCGGAATGGCAACTTCCATACCGACTGCTGTTGTTCCCATTTCCTCTCTTGCGAGGATCCCTTTCTTATACTCGGCTGCGTTTACAAGGTTTCCGCTCTTGTCGTGCAATGAAACGAGCTTGTCGATTGCTGCCTGTTTTGATGCCACTGATACATTAAGCTCTATGGCACTTTGTTTTAATAAATCAGTAATACGCATAAATTCTTCTCCTTTTTAGTTTATTTATTTCTACCCACTCAGAATTGAGCGAGCAATTCATCAATTTTATCTTTTGTGGCAAGTCCGTTTAAAAATGCTGTTGCATTTCCGCAGGCACTGCCGAGCTTTAACGCATAGGCGTAATCGTTTTTGTCAATGCAGCCGGCTACAAAGCCTGCTACCATCGAGTCACCCGAGCCTACTGTATTCAGTACCTTGTGACCTTTAATAACGCCCTCTTTATGAACCTTTCCGAATTCGTCAACAAGTAATGCACCGTCGCCGCCCAGAGAAACGAGAACATTTTTTGCACCCATTTTCTGCAATTCCTGCGCATATTTGACAACATCGCTTTCTGTCTTTACTGTTGTGTCAAAAATTTCTGAAAGCTCCTGACGATTCGGTTTGATTAAAAACGGTTTGTATTTTAGTGAATTAACAAGCAACTTTTTAGTTGCGTCAACTACAATTCTTACATCTTTTCCGTCAAGTTTTTCGATGATTCTTTCATAAACATCGTCAGGCAATGTATTTGGAATATTTCCTGCAATGATAAGTGTATCACCACTCTGAATATTGTCGATTTTATCAAACAGATTCAAAAGTTCTTCCTCATCTATGTGCGGTCCTTGACAGTTGATTTCGGTTTCTTCGCCTGCCTTGATTTTGATGTTTATTCTCGAAATTCCGCTTTTAAGCGTGATAAAATCTGCTGTGATTTTAGGATTTTTAAGACCTTTTTCAATAGCCTCTCCGGTAAATCCTGCAACAAAACCAAGCGCTGTGCTCTTGATACCGAGTTCGGCAAGTACGCACGAAACATTTATTCCCTTGCCGCCGATGTAATATTCCTCACTTGTTGTTCTGTTTGTAATGCCTGTCTTAAGCTCATCAAGACGAACGATGTAATCAATTGACGGGTTTAGTGTAACTGTGTAAATCACTTCATAACCTCCTTGATTATTGTTTTTTCCGAAAACTCATTATACGGGAGTTTGTCGGTTATAATACAGCAGTCTTTAAGCTCTGCAAAGGTAATCGGAAATACCTTTCTGAATTTGGTATTGTCGGCAAGAACAAAAGACATATAACTTCTTTTTATAACTTCCTCTTTGATCAAGCCCTCTTCCATATCAGGAGTGGTAAAGCCTGCATTTAATTCAATTCCGTTAGTACCCATAAAGGATTTTGTAAAGTTAAAGGTTTTCAGCGACCTTAAACCTTCCGCGCCCATAATAGCCTCGGTAGCAGGTTTGATTCTGCCGCCGATTGTGTATGTTGTAAGTCCCTTTCTTATAAGATTTTTTGCGTGGGTAATACCGTTTGTAACATAGGTTGCGTTTTTGTTTGTAATGTAATCTGTGAGAATATCAGTGGTTGTGCCTGCGTCTATATATACAAAATCCGTATCGTTAATAAGTTTTGCACAATAAATTGCGATTGCTTTCTTTTCGTCAAGCATTATACCTTCTCTTGATTTCACATCAGCCTCATATACGCCCGAAAGCTGGTGAATTGAGGTTGCTCCTCCGAATACTTTATTAAGCTTGCCCATCTCGTCAAGTGTTGTGAGGTCACGCCTTATGGTTGACTCCGATGTATTCAAAAGCTTTGTAAGCTCCTGTACCGTGACTGTGTTTTTCTCGCTTAATATTTGAAGTATTGTTTGATATCTTTCCTGAGTAAGCATTTCCCTCACCTCTTGACTACATTATAACACCTGTTTTGTTAAAGTCAAGCAAATTCTTTCAAAAAAATTCATTAAAATTGAAATTCAGTTAGTTTATATCAAAAATCGCATATAATTTTGTGTGTTTTAACAAGTGATTTTGCTTTTGCATTTTTAAGTCATTCAAATTCAGCCATAAATCAGTCAAGATTATTCAAAAATATTCTATCCCGATTACTGTCTTTTTATTCCCGTATTTTATCATTTATAAAAGCAAAAAGCTGTTCGGTAACTCTTGCCCGAACAGCTTTAATGTACTTTTAATATTAAATTTTAATTACGAAGCAATAATAGTCTGAATCTTTGTAACATCGGCAACATCAATTTTACCGTCGCCGTTTGCGTCTGCCGCCTTTGTATTTTTAATTACATATGATGAATTGCCCGAAAGATACATCTGTAAGTATGTAACATCCGATACATCTATTTTGCCGTCATTATTTATATCACCTACAGGTACAGTTTCCTCCTGCAATGCTTTGAATGTAATTTTATTTTTGGTTGCGTATGTCTGCGCCTTTGTATTTTTATAGCCGTAAATTATAAATCCGTCAATAACTCTGCCATCACTATAGCCCACTGCGGTTGTACCAAAATATGTAACACTCTTTGGAATAGTAATAGATTTCATAGCTTGGCAATTTTCAAATGCAGATGTTTCGATTGATGTAAGAGTATTCGGCAAAGTTACCGAGGATAATTTTGTACAGTCATAAAAGGACATTGAGCCGATTTTCTTTACTGTATTCGGAATTGTTACTTTAGTTAAATTTTTAGCGTTACTGAAAAGATTGTCTGCTACTGCTGTTGCACCATTTTCTATAGTGGCTGTTTTAAGTGCCGAACCGTTAAATACATCAATGCCTGCTTTGGTTACAGTCTTCGGTATTGTAATTGTTGTGAGCGCTGTTGTTCCGTTAAATGCGCTATAGCCGATTTCGGTAAGAGTATTTGGCAATGTTACCGATGATAGACTTTTACAACCGTAGAATGACATTGAGCCTACTTTCTTTACTGTATTCGGAATTGTTACTTTAGTTAAATTTTTAGCGTTACTGAAAAGATTGTCTGCTACTGCTGTTGCACCATTTTCTATAGTGGCTGTTTTAAGTGCCGAACCGTTAAATACATCAATGCCTGCTTTGGTTACAGTCTTCGGTATTGTAATTGTTGTGAGCGCTGTTGTTCCGTTAAATGCGCTATAGCCGATTTCGGTAAGAGTATTTGGCAATGTTACCGATGATAGACTTTTACAACCGTAGAATGACATTGAACCGACAACTTTTATTGTATTTGGTATTTTAACAGAAGTTAATGTGCTATTGTTGTAAAAAGAATTATCAGAAATTTTTACAACATTTTTATTTAAAATTTGTGACGGAATTGTAATATCGGTTGCTATACCCTTATATCCCGCAATATTTACGGTATCATCTGAATTTACAGTATATTCATAGTTGCCGCTTATAAAAATAGTTGCCGCATTTGCTGTAATTGAAATCACAGATAACCCGCTTACAGCTAAAACCACAGCAATAATTGATGCTAAAAATTTTTTCATTTATTTTCTCTCCTTGTCATTATGACAAAATATTTTATATACTTCTCAATATACAATAAAAATAATAGCAAATATGAAATTTACTGTCAATACAAAATTGTGCAATTCAGTTACATATACAATCATCAAAAATATAAATTTTTTTATTTGTCTACTTTAACACAAAAAGGTCACATCATTGCATAAGCGAAAAGTATTTGTGGGCTTTGCCCACACCCACAGCCTTTGAAAAGGTTGACCAAACTTTTATAATTGCTTGGAAAATCAATTTGCTAAACCATAATTTATTAATGCTATCTCAAATAATCTTATAGTCTTTGACCGAAAACAAATCAAAGGCTATATATTTTTCTCAATATTACTTTTCAAAATCAATTGAAAGGCTCTTTTTGTCGGAAGTAAATTTACGGCACGCTACCCCTGCCGACTGCAACATTCTTTTAGACGCAACAGTTGCGGCGCTGTCGGCATATTTATCATAAAGATAAACGACCTCTGCTATACCCGACTGAATAATGGCTTTTGCACATTCGTTGCAAGGAAAAAGGTCAACATACAGCCTTGCGCCCTTAAGATTTTTGCCTCTTGCATTAAGTATAGCATTAAGCTCGGCGTGTACCACATAGCTGTACTTTGTGTCTTCACCATCTCTGCACCATGGATAATCGTCATCGGAACAACCGAAAGGAAAGCCGTTGTAACCAGTTGAAAGAATGATATTGTTATTGTCTACAATACACGCACCTACTTGAGTGTTCGGGTCTTTACTGCGCTTTGAGGCAAGAATAGCCACACCCATAAAGTATTCGTCCCATGAAATATAGTCTTTTCTCTTCATATTATCTTTATCCTCCTTATCAATAACCTGATTTTTTCAAGTCTGCAAGTATCTGCACATAAAATTCTCTTATGTCAAAGTCCTTAATATTTTCACGGTTAAGGTCAATCATATCTCCGTGAGAAATACCTCTTTTACCTTTTGTAGTAATGTATGTATATTTTTCGCCCCAGGCAAAGGAGTTTTCTGAAACCAAGCCGTCATTCTCGCCGTCAAAATATTTTACAAGATTGTATGAAAAGTTAAGCGGAAATTTTCCGCCCGATGCTCTGTTCAGCTTTGAGCCAAAGCTCTGATAATAAACCTTTGGTGAGTCAAATACATCAGCGTTAAGTTTCGTACAATTTGCCTGCGTAAGGTCGGTTACGGCAGAGATGAAGTCGGGATTTTTGTCGCCAAACTTTAAAAGTGCGTTATTGTATGCAAAAGCAATTTTGTTTTTAACATTAGGCGAAACTTTTGTTAAAAGATAGTCGGCAAAACCGCAGCCACGATGCGGAGTGTTTATTGTGGTGAGCGATGCTGTCATATCTTCAACGCCGTAACAGGCAATCGCCTTTCTGCAATCAAGCCCGCCCTTTGAATGAGCAATAATGTTCAGCTTTTCACAACCTGTTTCCGCAACGATTTGTTTAATTCTCTCGGCAATCTCTTTGGCGCTTTCATCTACAGATGCGGCCGATTCGTGATTACCGTAGTAAATTTCTGCGCCGTTTGCAATAAGCTCTGCCGGCACTCTGCCCCAATAATTGAAATATGCGCTGTCACGAAAAAACACACCGTGCACAAGCAATACAGGGTATTTTGTTTTGCAAATTTTCTCATTAATTCTTTTTCTGTCTTGTTCGGCTTTATCAATCTCAAAATCAACCTCTTGCATAGTTATTTTTATGATAACGCCAAGACAAAATAAATTTACAATCGGAATAAAACCGCAAATTATTCCGATAAACCTATGCTTTATGCCAAGTTGAACCGATGTGCAATAAACGGAAATGATACCGTTCCAAAACAAAATAAACTCCGCAAGCAGAGCACCTCCAAGGCACAACGCCCATTTTACCCAATTGTCAGGTAACATTTGAAAAGCCGACTGAATATAAATCACACTTGAAAGCAGAGTTGTTATTAAAAATTGCAAGAGCAATTCACTGCCGTGTGCAATCATTCTGAATTTAAAAGACGGATAGCCGCCCTTTGCACCAGACGGAAAAACATTTGCGGCAACAAACGCAAAAACACTGATAAGCGGCAAATACCACCTGTCAAGCATCTCCGCAAGAAAAATGCCGTTAATACCGACCATAAGCATAAGCGTGAGCAACAGCCTATAAAAGAATGTAAACACTCCGGATTTTTTCATTAAATCACCCGTTTTTATAATAACACGCACACACAAAAATTGCAACAAAAAAGCGGATGCAACTAATGCAACCGCTTTAAGATAATTATTTAATTACACCATAAGACTGCAAACGAGATCTGCATATTCGCCAGGATTTTCAATCGGAAGTCCTGCAATGAGGAGAGCCTGATCGTAGAGAAGCTCTGCGTACTTCTTTGCTTTTTCAATATCCGTCTGCACTGCGCTTTCCATTGCCTTTACAGCCGAGTGATTCATATTAAGTTCAAGCACTCTCTGTGCTTTCATACCGCTGTCAGGCTGAACCGCATTGAAGTATTTTTCCATTTCAAATGAAATGCCGCCCTTTGCGGTAAGGCAAACAGGGTGAGAAACCAACTTTTTAGACGCAACAACTTCGCTTACCTTGTCGCCGAGTGTTTCTTTTACAAAAGTAAGGATTGCACTGCTGTCCTTTTCTTCCTCTTTGTTTTCATCATTCTCAATACCGAGGTCATCGTTTGTAGCCGAACAGAAACGCTTGTCCTTGTACTGCATAAGAGTCTGGAGTGAGAACTCATCAATTTCTTCTGTACAATAGAGGATTTCGTAACCCTTTGAACGCAAAAGTTCTGTCTGCGGGAGATTGTCAATTGAAGAAATGTTCTCGCCGACTGCAAAGTAAATAAACTTCTGATCCTCTTTCATTCTGTCAACATATTCCGAAAGAGTTACAAGTTTTTTCTCTGTAGAAGAGTAATACATAAGTAAGTCTTGTAATTCTTCTTTATGCATACCGTAGTCGGCAGATACTCCGTACTTAAGCTGTCTGCCAAAGGCATTGAAGAACTTTTCATATTTTTCTCTGTCATTTGCAAGCATTGAAGTAAGCTCGTTCTTAATCTTCTTCTCAATGTTCTGTGCAATAGTGATAAGGTGACGGTCATGCTGGAGCATCTCTCTTGAAATGTTAAGCGAAAGGTCTGCACTGTCAACAATACCCTTTACAAATCTGAAATGTTCAGGTAAAAGCTCCTCGCAGTTTTCCATAATAAGAACACCGCTTGAATAAAGCTGAAGTCCCTTTTTGTATTCCTTTGTATAGTAATCGTAAGGTGCCTGTGACGGAATGAAAAGCAATGCTTTGTATGTAACAACACCCTCTACGGAAGTTACGATTGTATGCAAAGGCTTGTCCATAGCCATAAACTTTTCACGATAAAAATTATCGTACTCTTCCTGCTTAACATCTTTCTTTGCTCTTTGCCAGATTGGGAGCATACTGTTAAGAGTTTCGGTTTCTGTATAATCCTCATACTCCGGTTTTTCGCTGTCCTTGGTTTCTTCCTTAACTCTGCTGTGAGTCATATCCATCATAATCGGATAGCGAATATAGTCGGAATACTTCTTGATAAGTCCCTGGATTCTGTACTGCTCAAGGAACTCATCATAGTTTTCTTCTTCTGTATTGTCCTTAATTTCAAGTACAATTGTTGTACCGATTTCGTCCCTCTCTGTTTCGGTGATTTCGTAACCGTCTGCGCCGTCAGATTCCCACTTGTAAGCTGTGTCACAGCCGTATTTCTTAGTAACAACGGTAATTTTCTTTGCTACCATAAAAGCGGAGTAAAAGCCGACGCCGAACTGACCGATAATGTCAATATCGTCCTGCTTTTCGCTCATTTCCTGCTTAAACTTGTATGAACCCGAAGATGCGATTGTGCCAAGGTTGTTTTCAAGGTCGTCTTTATCCATACCGATACCGTTATCGGTAATTGTAAGTGTACGGTTTTCCTTGTCGGGCTTTATAAAAATCTTAAAATCATCTCTGCTCATATTAAGCTTATCGTCTGTAAGTGCAATAAAGCAAAGCTTATCAATAGCATCGCTTGCATTTGAAATAAGCTCTCTAAGGAAAATCTCCTTATGAGTATAAATTGAATTAATCATCAGGTCGAGAAGTCTTTTTGACTCTGATTTAAATTCTTTCTTAGCCATAAAATTACTTCCTTTTTAATTAATAATGCGTACTACATTCTTTCGTACTAATATTATATTATACATCATTTTGGTTAAATTTTCAATAGATAAAGTATTGGTTATGTGTAATATTGTCTGCGCACAAAAAAGGCTCCGTCAAAAGACGAAGCCTTAAATTTGTGAAAATATTAAGCTATACGATTAAGCCTTACCGACTGAACCGAAGAGTTCCATTTTCTCTTTAACAGTAGCCTTGATAGCCTCTGCACCCGGAGCAAGGAGCTTTCTTGGGTCAAAGCCCTTACCCTCTAAGTCCTTACCTGCCTCAACATACTTTCTTGTAGCATCGGCAAATGCAAGCTGGCACTCTGTATTTACATTGATCTTTGAAACGCCGAGTGAAATAGCCTTCTTGATCATATCAGCAGGGATGCCTGTACCGCCGTGGAGAACGAGTGGCATATCGCCTGTAAGCTGCTGAATCGCATCAAGAGTTTCAAAGCTAAGACCCTTCCAGTTTGCAGGATACTTACCGTGAATGTTACCGATACCTGCAGCGAGCATTGTTACGCCGAGGTCAGCAACCATTTTACATTCCTTAGGATCTGCGCACTCGCCCATACCGATAACACCGTCTTCCTCACCGCCGATTGAACCAACTTCAGCCTCAAGTGAAAGACCGAGAATGTTACAAGCAGCTACGAGTTCCTTAGTCTTAGCAATGTTCTCTTCGATTGGGTAGTGTGAACCGTCAAACATAATTGAGCTGAAACCTGCCTTAATGCAAGCCTTAGCGCCTTCGTATGAACCGTGATCAAGGTGGAGAGCAACCGGAACAGTAATGTTAAGCTCTTCGAGCATACCGTTTACCATACCAACGACTGTCTTGTAACCGCACATATATTTACCTGCGCCCTCAGATACACCGAGAATTACAGGTGAGTTAAGCTCCTGAGCAGTTAAAAGAATTGACTTTGTCCACTCAAGGTTATTGATGTTGAACTGACCAACTGCATAGTGGCCTGCTTTTGCTTTTGTAAGCATTTCTTTAGCGTTTACTAATGGCATATTAATCTTCCTTTGTAGTAAATTTTCGGAACAAAAAATATAGTCGCTCCGAGTTACTTTTATTATACAATAAATCATTTCAAATATAAAGTCTTTTGCAAAAGTTTTTTGGTTTTTTGAAGAAATTACAGGAAAAATCTTGTAAAATCACCTAATTTTCAATATATACTCACATAAGCGTGATATAATTTTGTTGCTTTTAAAACAATAAAGATATATAATACTTATGAAAGCTATAAATTAGTAATTCATAATTAAAAATTTGCAACATATAAGTTTGACTTAATTATTTTATACAAGTACGAATTATGCATTACTAATAAGGAGATATTTTTATGGATAATAATTTCAATTCTAATAATCAGTTTGAACCTGAAAAGCCTTTTACCGAAAAACCGACCGAGCCGCAGCCTGCGCCTGTTTTTGAAACCGAAAATACAGAAAACAACGCAGAAACGACTAACGAACAATCGGTAACACCGCAGTATCGAAATTTTGAGCCTGAAAAACCGTTTGAAAATGGATTTTCTCAACCTCAGCAACCGCAAAATGACTTTGCTCCTCAAACACCGAATTTTGAACAACCGCAGCAAAACGGATATTATCAAAACAACGGCTGCAACGGACAATACAACCCAAATTTTAATCAGCAGTATAATCCGAATCCGCAATATCAACAGCCGTTTAATCCGCAACCGCCTCAATATCAGCCGTACGGCAGTCCGCAGGCTGGCGGCAGACCTGTGTATCAGCCTCAGTATGGACAATACGCTAATCCACAGCAGCAATATTCTCAACCGTACGCACCACAGTATCAACAATATCAACCGCAGTACGGACAGCAGAATTATCAACAGCCAAACTTTAATCAACAGCCAAACTTTAATCAGCAGCCATACGGACAGCCTTATGTGCCGCAGCAAAAGCCGCCTGTTGATTATTCAAATACATACGCACAACCGCCAATGCCGAATATGCCACGCAAAAAGATGACACCCGGCATAATTGTAATAATAGTTGTGCTGTCATTGCTTTGTGTAGGCAGTATCTGCGGAATGATTGCCTATGTTGCGTCAAATTCAAACGGCAACAAAAATAATACAAATAACAGCTATACATTTACATTACCGAGTGACAGTCCGTACTTTAACAATGACAGTTCAAGCACTCAAGAGCATAATGAATCCGATTACAGCAACAAGACAAATTCTTCTTATGAGGGAATTGACTTAAAAGCTAAACCGAGCGATGCCAAAGATTCCAAATACAACACCGAATATGCAAGCAACGAAGTAACAGATTCTATTGTCGGCGTTCTTTGCTATTCAGACGAAATCACAGATGATTCACAGTGCACTTCGCAGGGCAGCGGAATTATAATTACATCAGACGGTTATGTGGTTACAAATGCTCATGTAGTTGGCAACAGCAAAACTCTCTACCTTATACAGGTTGTTACTTCCGACGGCAAGCAGTACAAAGCAGGTGTTGTTGGTTACGATACACGCACAGACCTTGCTCTTTTGAAAATGGACGATGCAAGCGGACTTAAGGTCGCAAACTTCGGTAACTCCAAAGATGTTTCTCTTGGTGAAAGTGTAATAGCTATAGGTAATCCCGGCGGAGTTAAGTATAACAACTCAATCACCCAGGGTATTGTATCTGCAGTTGACAGACAGAGCAGTATTACGACAAATGTAAAATTCATTCAGACAGATGCAGCCATTAACCCCGGCAATTCCGGCGGCGCTCTTGTAAATATGTACGGTCAGGTAATCGGAGTTTCATCCGCAAAAATAGCCGCTACAGATTATGAGGGTATGGGCTTTGCAATTCCTTCTGCCACAGTAAAAGATGTTATAGATGACATTATGAAATACGGCTATGTGCAGGGCAGAGTAAAAATTGGCGTTACAGGTGAAAATGTACAGAGCAGTGGAAACACACCTGCGGGCATTGCGATTTACAGCATTGACGAGGACGGTCCTTGCGCAAACACAGACCTTAAAGAAAACGATATTATCACAGGTGCCGACGGCAAAAAGGTAAGCAACTTCGCCGAGTTCTATGATATACTCGAAAGCCATAAAGCAGGCGATACAATTGAGCTTGAATATTACCGCAGCTCAAACGGCAGTACAGATAAAGTTACCATAACTTTGCAGGAAAGCAAGTAATAAAATTATATAATCATAACGACCGCTGTCATTATCGGATAGCGGTCGTTTTTAAATTATATAATAAGTGGCTTTTCCTGTTGCTGTCGCATTTAAAGGGTAACACCGTTGTGTTTAGGCTGCCAAACAGCGAACTGTTTGGCGGCTTGAACACAACGGCGAAAGCCTTTGCGAGAGCAACAAAAGGAAATAAACATCATTTTCATAGTCAACGCAATGCGTTGACTATGTTTTTAGCATTTCTGTTTATAATGGCTGTCGCCTGTTTTAACAAACTTAGTTTTAGCACGCAAACAGCGTGGCTGTTTGCGCCTGATAAATTGTTGTATCGGAAGATTTTATGGGCGCTGCCCAAACCCGCAATTTTTGAAAAAATTGAGTAAACTTTTTTTGCTTTTGGGAGGATAATTTAGCGTTAGCTAAATTTCAATCCCCGACCGACACTCCGCTAAACCATAATTTATCACAATTCTTAACAAATAACTTAGCAAAGCCAACAAAAACTCCCCTGCCGCAAAACAGGGGAGTTTTTATATCAAATTTTCTTTTTTCTTATAACTGAACCGTCAGGAATTTTTACATCACTCTTCATTGTAAGCTTTTGCATTGGATGCGGTGCGGCATCAACGGAATTTCCGTATTCGTCAGTAAGTGAAACACACTTTACATTGAACGGAATACCGCTTGGCGGCAGTACATCGAGTGTATCGCCCACAAGAAATTTGTTTCTCTGTGTAATTTCTGTTGTGGTGTCGTCAATCGACTTTTCGCAAACAGCAACCACATCATAATGTCTGATGTAACCGCCGTTTCCCGTAACCTGTCCCGGTTCTTTGCCAAAGTAAAAGCCTGTATTGTATTCACGGTGGCTTATCTTGTCAAGTTCCTCTTTAATCCAAGGTTCAAGCACATAATTTTCACCGTTAGTCATAAATCCGTCAACAGCATGGCGATAGGCATTTGTTGTAACAGCGGTGTAATAAGCTGATTTTGCTCTGCCCTCAATTTTAAGACTGGAAACTCCTGCTTTTACAAGCTCGGGAATATGCTCAATCATACAAAGATCTCTGGAATTGTAAAGGTATGTGCCGTCCGAATGTTCCTCGACAGGGAAGTACTGACCCTCTCTGTTTTCTTCAAAAAGGTGATATTTCCAACGGCAAGGCTGTGCGCAGTCGCCGTGGTTTGCATCTCTGCCTGTCATATAACTTGAAATAAGACATCTGCCTGAGAACGACACACACATTGCGCCGTGTACAAAGCACTCGATTTCAAGGTCTTTCGGAATTTTTGCTCGCATCTGTGCGATTTCTTCAAGCGGAATCTCTCTTGCAAGCACAACTCTTGATGCACCCATATTATAAAGTACATTTGCGGTTGCATAGTTTGTTACGCCTGCCTGTGTTGAAATATGTCTTGCAACCTTTGGAGCGTATTTTTTAGCGGCTTCAAAAACACCTAAATCCGCAATAATAAAAGCGTCAACACCACATTCTTGAGCATAGCTTAAATAGTCGGGTAAAAAGTCAAGTTCATTATTTCGTGGTAAAGTGTTGCAGGTTACATATAATTTTGCACCCTTTGCGTGGGCAAGTTCGCAAGCCTGTTTTAACTGTGTATTGTCAAAATTCTTTGATGCAGAGCGCATACCAAACATTTTGCCTGCGAGGAATACTGCGTCTGCGCCAAATGAAAGCGCAGAATTAAGACATTCCATATCGCCTGCAGGTGCAAGCACTTCCGGTCTTGTAATCATATTATAATCTCCTAATTATTCAATATTTGCAAGATTTTCGTTATGCTCATAAATTGTTGAAGCATAATAAGCGTTACCGTCTTTATCGTGACAGAAGAAGTAGTAATTTGTATCCTTAGGATTGAGCGCAGCGATAATTGCATTCATACCCGGGTTACAGATTTCACCTGCCGGTAAGCCTTCTTTAGAATATGTGTCATATGAACTTTCAAAAGTATCTCTTGCGTCTTCAGGAATATCAGCTTGTGTTCTGTACGGGTAGAATTTAGTAGAGTCAAGACCGAGATACTTAACACCCATATCTTCATCGGCATTAAGACGGTTGTAGATAATAGAAGAAATGTAATACATATCGTCTGTATCGGCAGCCTCTGACTGAATGATTGACGCAACTATCATAACCTGGTCAAGAGTATAGTCGCTTCTGTTCTTCTTAAGCATATCTTCAATGGTTGTTACCTTATCATAACCCGGAACATCTTGTTTTTCGGTAAGTTTTGATTCGTAGTTATTAAGGAAACGATAAATAACATTCTCTGCATCTTCGTTTTCATAGAATGTATAAGTATCAGGATACAGGTAACCCTCAAGTTTGTAGTAACGGTCATCTGCATTTGTAATATCCTTTAAGAATGAATATTCATCGTCAAAATGGTTTGAATTACAAAGCTCAAGGAACTTGTCTTCATCGGCGAGAGCACCTTTTTCTTTAAGTAACTTAGCAATCTCAAGGACATTTCTGCCTTCTGGAATTGTTACTTCAACTGTATCTGTACGGTTTACACTGCTAAGCAAGAAGTTGATAATTGCCTCGTAGTCCAAATTTGTTTTGATGTCATATGTACCCTGTGTAAAATCGTCATCCGCCTTTGTAAATTTTGCAAACAGTTTGAAATAGTTTTTATCATCAATGATATTATTCTTTTCAAGAACGGTTGCAACTGTGTCAAGATTCGGATTTGCAGGGATTTCTATTCTTACATTTTTTTCTTCGGTACGGTTGATAGCGAGCATATCGTCAATGCCTGCCACAAAGAACATACCTGCCATAGCACCGACAATTATAACGGAAACCAACCAGATAACTCTGAAAACTCTGCGGTTACGCTTATTTTTGGCTTTTGAAAGTTTTTTATCTATTTTCTTTTTCTTTTTTAAAGCCTGCTTAGAATTTTTTGCCATCTGTTCCTTAACATCTTCGCCGCTGTAAGAGTTAAGTTCTTCGGGTTCGTTGTTTTCTGTTTTTGCGGATTCGTCATAGATGTCGTCCTGAATATTTAAAGTAAAGCTTTTTGCTTTTTGGCGACGCTTTTCTTCAAGGTTCTGAATATTATTTTCTTCGTTCACTTACACCATTCCTTTTTCAAACACATTTCGTGTATCGTTTGTGAATTTTTCAGTTATTATTATGTCAACAGCCTTGTCATATATTCCGTGCGGTAGTTTTTGCTCAATGCATCTTGAGTAGCAAAGACCTGCCGTTGTACCGCCAAACTGTTCTAAAAATCTGTCATAATAGCCTTTTCCGAAACCGAGCCGATAGCCGTATAAGTCAAAACTTAATCCGGGTACAAGACAAAGACCGTTTGAATAATCGGTAATTTTGCCGCAGACTTCTGTATCAGGCTCCATAATGGAATATTTGCCCTCTATAAGCTGACTTAGTGATGTTACTTTATAAAAGTCCATAACAGGCTCGCTTTGTCTGCATTTTGGCAGAACAAGTATTTTTTCGTCTGCAATCGCCTTTTCAAGAATAGGGTAGGTGTTAATTTCTATCGGCATAGATACAAACGCAAACAGAATACTGCACTCTTTATATTCTTTCAAATCAACAAATTTTTCAAACAATGCTTTGTCAAGAGCGGCTCTGATTTCTTTTGGACAGGCTGTTCTGATTTTCTTATGCTTTGCTCTTAGTGAATTTTTTTGCTCTTTTATATTTATTATGGGCATTGCATATCACCGCAGACTTTGTTTGCAGCTTCGGCAGACACTGCTTTTTCTACAATAGCTTTGCCGAAGAGAATTGCACAGCCTGCGCCTTTGCCTGTAATTACATTGCCGTCAATTTCAACAGGAGCAGCGGTGTATGTTGCTCCCTCAAGTTCTTTTTCAAATCCGGGGAAACAGGTTGCTTTTTTACCTTTAAGTATTCCGAGGTTACCCAAAACCGACGGAGCGGCGCAGATAGCAGCGGTAATTTTGCCGTTTTCTGCACAGTAAACAGCCGCTTTAGTCACAGTTTCAGATTTGCCGAGATTAATGGTTCCCGGCATACCGCCCGGAAGAACCACGCCGTCAATGTTATTAAATGATATTTCTTCGGGTTTTAAATCGGCTTTAACGGTAACACCGTGTGAGCCTGTTACAAATTCGCCTGTAACTCCTACTGTTTTAACTTCAATTTTTGCTCTGCGCATCATATCAAGCGGTGCAAGAGCCTCGGTTTCTTCAAATCCGTCTGCTAAAAATAAATAAAACATAGCAATACCCTTTCTATACTTAATTTAATGTTATTCCTATATAAATATCCTTTGGCACGGTGATTTTGCTGTCAAGCGATTTTACCATTCCATATCGGATTTTTTGTGCGTTTTCAAATAATTTGTTATGTGTAAATCTGAAATATTCGGCATCGGTATTTTGCAGAATATCATTTATCATATTTTTTAAATTGTTTTTTTCAAATTCAAAGTAAAATACTTCTGCCGTATTTTCATTTTCTTCAAACAATGCAAAATAATTTTTGCTTTTAACATTTTTTATATTATATGTTGAATAATATTCGACAGCAAAATTTTTAAAGTCATTACCCTGCTTGAGAATATTATTTTCGCTGAAATTTAATTCCTGCAAAGAAAGTAAATCATTTCTTGAAAAATCGGAAATATAAGCAATGCAGTTTTCACGATAACCGAAATTTTGATAATAGTTATAAAGATTATCGTTTGCAGGGAAAAGAAAGGAATACTTATCTCCGCTTTTTGCCGAATCTTCAAGAGCGTATTTAATTAATTTGCTCATAATGCCTTGCTTGCGAAAATCTTTATGGGTTGACGCACCGCAAAGATAATGAGCTTTTTGACCGTTAAAACTTGCACTTATAAGATAAAGTGCGGAAATGATTTTTTCACCGTACTTTGCAATATAAGTTTGTTTTGCGTTAAAACATTTGTCAAAAAATAAATCAACAGCTTTCGGTTCTTCATCAAAAGAGGAAAGCCAAAGCTTTTTAAGTGATTTAATATCGGAATTGTCGGGTTTACAAAAATTAATTTCCATCATTTTTTAATGTTGCGTTATACCTCGCAATCAGAATTATGGGATTATATGAGAGTTTGGACTTTTTAAGTCCCTCTATACCCATATCTTCTTCACGGTTTATATATTTATAAGAAAACAGCGTTTTGGCAAATTCATTGTTAATTACTGCATAAATGCCGTCGTATTCACGCAAAGCTTTTTCAAAACATATATCAAATGCAATGGGGGAGATTTCGCATCCGAGAGTCATGGCAACAGCTTTGTCTTTTACATAAACAATACCGCCACGCATTTTAAATTCTTCCATATTGTCAAGAGCCTCTCTGATTGCATTTTTTTCTTCGTAGTGCTCAATATCAATTTCATTTTCGGCACACCAATCAAGCATTACTTTATAAGCGTCCTCTTTATTTGAATTTGTTATTTCTTCAAATCTGTAATCGGGATAACAGTTCTTAAACTTTGAAATATGGTTGCGCTTTGCGTGGAATTTTCTGCCCGAAAGATTTATTAAATCTTCTGACAAATAGACATATTCCTGATTTTCGGGTGAAAATTCATAGTTAAATTCTGACGGGAAAAGGGTTTCAAGTTTAACCCTTTGTGCGTCTGTCAGCATTACGATAAAAGGTTTTTGCCCACGCTCGTGAGCGTCCTTTATGATTTCTTCGACAGCGGGTTTTATATCTTCGCCGTGCGGCAGGCAATATCCCCACACGCTGTCATCGTTATTAAAATATGCTTTTATTAAACAGTTGTTGTACAAAGCAAATTTTATATTATATTCATTTCTCCAGAGGTATGCGCTCAAAATATTGGTAGTAAGTGATATTCCCTCCGGATTGTCGTAGTATTTCTGAAATTTATTTATATCGGATTTTTCTATCAGCTTAAAGTTTAGCATAAATTATTAAGTTCAGCCGCCTTTTCTATTTCCTCTGCTATTGATTCTATCGGCTTGATTTCACCGTTTTCACAACAGTCAATAATTGTCCAACCGCATTTTTCAGCGGCATATAAAGCAGATTTTCTACATTCGAGTAAAAATGCAAAGTTTTTTTCGTGCAAGTCCTTTTTGCTTTCGTCACCCTCGTAACGCTTGCTCATAAGTTTTTGCGATACTTCGGGTTTAACATCAAGATAAATAACTTTATCGGGCTTAGGAACAGAAAGTTTATTGTATTCAAAATCCTCCTGCCATTCAATAAAGTTGTCCCACTCCGATTTGTCAAGTTTAGACATCTGATAAATTATATTGGATGTAGCGTATCTGTCGCTTAAAATCACATCACTGTTTTCGTAATCTTTTTTCCAAAATTTAAGAAAACTTGCCACTCTGTCTACCGCATAAAAGGACGAAGCGGCATAAGCGTTTACATCATTCGGATTACTGCCGAATTCTCCGCCGAGATACATTTTTACAAGTGCCGAGCTTTCGTTTGCGTAATCGGGAAATTCAAGCCTTTTAATGCTTTTTCCCATTGCTGAAATTTTATCAAAGAGGATTTTTGTTTGGGTAGCCTTTCCGCTTCCGTCAAGGCCCTCTATTACAATGAATTTTGCACTCATTTTTGTTCCTATCCATTTCTATTATTCTAAAATATAATTAAAATATTACTCTCTGCCGTATTTTTTGCGTACTTCTTTCATTTTGCCGCAGCTCATTTTGCCCTCGGGGCAAGCACCGAACAAACACGCAGGACCGCAGTTTTTGAATAAATGCGGAGCAACTTCAAGACATTGTTTAAGCATTTGCTCGGCAACATCTCTGATTTCCCACTGTGCACGGTTACAGCAGCGGTGTGCAAAGAAATTCTCAAGACTTCTTGCATTAAAAGTGCAGACAATTTTTGTGGTTGATGCGTTAGGAAGAATAAATCTTGCGTCTTCATTCGCTTTTTTTACAAAAGCATTGAATTTTGCTTTGTTTTCGTTTCTGAAGTTTTCTATGACTTCTTCATCGTTATCGTTGCAGTTTCCTGTTGCCTCTCTGATATATCCTGCAACAAGTGCGTCACGAACCTCGCTGTAAGCCTTTGACTGCATTTCTATTACTTTGTTATAAGCGGCAAGAGCCTTTTCGTTTTTTGCAATTTCAGGCGGTGTTACAAAATCAAACTTTGTGCCGTCAACATAACGCTGCGACTGCTGACTGTAAGATGCGATTCTGTGTCTTACAAGCTGATGTGAGCAGGCTCTTGAAATGCCCTCAATGCCAAAGGTAAAAGAAGCGTGTTCAAACGGACTGCCGTGCCCGATGCTTGCAAGCATATCTATAAAATCAGCGGTCTTTTCCTCAGTAAGACCATCTCTTATATTTGATATTTCGGACGGTGAGTAGCAGAGTTTTGCTGCCATTGCAACCGTCATTTCGGGATTTGGCGTATAAGTAAGTAAAGTGACTTTTGCACTCAAAATAATCTCCTCCAAAGCGATATAAAAACATATATAAATGTATTATATCATTTTGTGTCGCAATATGCAACAAAATTAATGCGATTGTTGCGGTACGAAAAAAGAAAAATATCAGAAAATTTCCGATATTCACTTGACATTGTGAATAATTAGTTTTATAATGCTACTGAATAAAAAGTATATGTAATTGGCGTTGACGGGATTAGCTGTATCTCGTTCTTTCAGAGAGAAGTCGGTCGGTGCAAGACTTTATGAATGTTTACAGCACGCTGCCCCTGAGCTCTGTGTGACTAAGCACAGCGTATATCTGCGTTAAGGATTGTAATCGTAAGATTACTCAAAGAGGGTGTTTAAGCACCAATTTGGGTGGTACCGCAGGAATTATTCTCCTGTCCCATTTTTATGGGGCAGGATTTTATTTTGCAAATTTTTTAAGGAGAGATTTTTAATGGAATGGACAGGACTTAACGAACTTCGTGAAAAGTTTCTTTCATTTTTTGAGAGTAAGGGTCATTTAAGACTTCCGAGCTTTTCACTTGTTCCGAAGGACGACAACAGCCTTCTGCTTATTAACAGCGGTATGGCTCCTATGAAAAAGTATTTTACAGGTGAGGTTACACCGCCGAGAAAGCGTGTAACAACCTGTCAGAAGTGTATCCGTACTCCCGATATTGAGAGGGTAGGCATTACTGCCCGTCACGGCACATACTTTGAAATGCTCGGTAACTTCTCTTTCGGTGACTATTTCAAGCACGAGGCTACAGCTTGGGCATGGGAGTTCTTTACAAAAGTTCTCGAAATGCCTGTTGATAAGCTCTATGTATCTATTTATGAAAACGATGACGAGGCTTACAAGATTTGGACCGAAGAAATCGGTGTTGAGCCATCTCATATGGTAAGACTCGGCAAAGAAGACAACTTCTGGGAGCACGGTTCAGGTCCTTGCGGTCCTTGTTCGGAGATTTACTTTGACCGCGGCGATGAAAAGGGCTGTGGTAAGCCTGACTGTCATGTCGGTTGTGAATGTGACCGTTTCGTTGAGGTATGGAACATAGTATTCTCACAGTTTGAAAACGACGGCAACGGCAACTACACACCTCTCGCTCATCCTAACATTGATACAGGTATGGGTCTTGAAAGACTTGCTTGTGTAATGCAGGGCGTTGACAACCTTTTCTTAGTTGACACTGTTCAGAATATTATGAAGAAGATTTCTGAAATTACAGGTGTAAATTACGGTGAGGACGATAAAAAGGATATTTCACTTCGTGTTATTACCGACCATATCCGCAGCACAACATTTATGATTGGCGACGGTGTTCTCCCGTCAAATGAGGGTAAGGGTTATGTTCTCCGCCGTTTGCTCAGAAGAGCAGCCCGTCACGGCAGACTTTTAGGATACAAAGACGCATTCTTGTATAAGGTATGCGAAACTGTAATAAAAGAAAATGAATCGGCATATCCTGAATTAAGAGAAAAGCAGGACTTTATTACAAAGATTATCAGAGTCGAGGAAGAAAGCTTCCAAAAGACAATTGACCAGGGCTTTAAACTCTTGCAGGGTATTGTTGACGACCAGGATATTAAGGTTCTCAGCGGTGAGGACGCATTTAAGCTCAACGATACTTACGGTTTCCCAATCGACCTTACAAGAGAAATTCTCTCCGAGCAGGGTATTGATGTTGATGTTGACCGTTTCCACGAGCTTTTGAAAGAGCAGAAACAGCGTTCAAGAGATGCAAGAAAGAAAGAAGACACAGACGCTTGGATTTCGGATTCAACAGACCTTTCTGATATTGCTAAAACAGAATTTTGCGGTTATACTGACCTTAATACAGGCAGCAAGGTTCTTGCCATCATTAAAGACGGTATCAGAGTTGACAGCGTCGGCGAAAACGAAACAGCTCTTGTTGTTCTCGACAAAACTCCGTTCTATGCAGAGAGTGGCGGACAGGTCGGCGACACAGGTGTAATGGAATCGGGTACTCTTGAGGTTGATGTTGACGATACAACAAAGGATGCATCGGGTGTATATCTCCATTCATGTACCGTTAAGAGCGGTACACTTGAGGTCGGCACAGAACTTCGTGCAATCGTTGACTTTGACAGAAGAGCAAATATTATGCGTAACCACACAGCGGCTCACCTTTTACAGGCCGCACTTCGTGAAGTTCTCGGCAATCATGTTCATCAGGCAGGTCAGCTTGTAACAGACCATTCGGTTCGTTTTGACTTTACTCACTTTGAGGCTCTCACAGATGAAGAACTTAAGAAAGTCGAAGACCTTGTAAACAAGAAGATTCTTGCATCTATCCCTGTTGTTACAAAGGAAATGCCAATCGAAGAGGCAAAGAAACTCGGCGCTATGGCATTGTTTGGCGAGAAGTACGGCGATGTTGTACGAGTTGTAAGCATCGGTAAGTTCTCAGTTGAGTTCTGCGGCGGTACACATGCTACAAATACATCAAGCCTCGGCTTGTTCAGAATCCGTCAGGAAGGTTCTGTTGCATCAGGTGTAAGAAGAATTGAGGCTATTACAGGTATCGGAGTTCTTAAGTATATGAACGATGTCCGTGAAACTGTACTCAACGTTTGCGAAACACTTAAGATTTCAAATACAAAAGCACTCACAGAGGGCGCACAGAAGATTGCAACCTTACTTCATGATCAGCAGAAAGAAATTGCAGAGCTTAACACAAAGCTTGCTGCTATGCAGGTTGACAACCTCTTTATTAATTCTGAAATTGAAAACGGCGTAAGAATTATTGCTAAAAAAATTGACAATGCAAACGCTGACGCACTTCGTGCAATGTGCGAGAGAACAAAAGATGTTGCTCCGCTTTCTGTAGTTGTACTTGCTTGTGAAAATGACGGCAAGGTTACATTTGCCGCATCTTGCGGTAAAGAGGCTAAGGCACTCGGCGTAAATGCAGGCAAACTCGTTAAGGCTGTTGCACAGGCAGCGGGCGGCAACGGCGGCGGTAAGCCGGATATGGCTATGGCAGGTGCAAAAAATCCTGAAAAGATTGATGAAGCACTCGCTATCGTTAAAGAAACTGTATATGGTATGATTAAGGCATAAATGTTGCGAAATCCACATAATTTGATTTTTGTTGTCTAAAAGTTTGCAATTTATTGCTATTATTGTTTAGAACTACTAAAAACAGTCTAGCAAGATTGTATATTAAAACAACGATAAAAAGAAATTAAAGTATTGAAGTTTTGTAATGTTTGATGTATAATAATTCCAATGGAATAGTGTATTCCTAAAAGTTAATGAACAATGGAGGAGATTTAAAATGTTCAAAAAAGTAATGAGTCTTGCTCTTGCTTCAACATTAGTACTTTCAGCAGGCGCATTTGCAGCAAGTGCAGCTGAAGCAGAGGACGCAGTAGCAGCAAATGACGAGTCTGCAGTAGCAGCTGACGATTCTTCAGCAGTAGCAGCAGGTGACGAGTCACAGGTAGGTGCCGGCACAAAGATTTACTTTGATGTAAAGAGTGCAGGTTGGAAAAACTTTAGCAAGATCTATTGCCACGTCTGGAGAGCTGACGGTACAGGTAAATGGCCAAGCTGGCAGACAAAGAAAGAAGTGTGCAAAAAGGAAAGCGACGATCTTTATTCTTATGATATAACAAAGACAGGCAACGCTGAAGAAATTCAGAATGCCGGCAGCAAGAACTTATATTGCGTAATCTTCAGTGCTGATACAGGTTCTCAGATTTACAACACAATCATGAACGGTAACTGCATTGGCGATACTGTGTATGTAACAGGTAACCAGATCGAGAACCCTAAGGACAGCCAAAAGACAGATACTGAGGCTGCATGGAAGAACCATCCGGAATGTGGTCCGCAGAAGGTTATTACTTCAACATCAAAAATAGTCGGTACAGCTCTTGCAGACGGTACAACAGATGTAACACTTTTAGCTGACTACCTTCTCGATTATGTTTCTGACGACGGTACTGCTGATACAAGTAAGACAGATAAGACACAGGATCTTATCAACCAACTCAAGATCAGCCCACTCGCTGTAATGTCTAATGTAAATTACAAACTTCAGGATTTTGTTAAGGCTGAAACAATGACTCAGGATGTTGCTGACAAGAAGAAGGCAACAATCGAGGGTATCCTTGGTAACTGCACAGACCCAACAAAGGGTGGCGAAAAGGTTAACAAAGATGAGATTAAGAATGCAGAGGCTAAGAACGATGCTGCTGAATCAAACGGTTCATCAAATGGTGGTTCTTCAAACAGCGGTTCATCATCAAACGGTTCTTCATCTAATGGTTCATCATCAGGCTCTAACTCAGTACAGTCAGGTCAGGAGACAACAATCTTCTTCGTATTTGCCGGCGTAATGGTTGCAGCTGCAGGTGTATTCTTCCTCGTTAGAAGAAGAGAGAACTAATTTATCTTAACAGATAATTAATACTTAATCACTTAGCTCCGCAGAGTTTTCTGCGGAGCTTTTTGTATGCTCAAAACTCTCTCATTACTTGCTTTTTTATGCTTTATGTATTACAATATTATTATCGACACATTAAAAAATTTTATATTCATATATGAGGAGAAATGAGTTATATGAGGAGAAATGAGTATGAAAATTAAAGATGATTTTGTTTTAAGAAAAGTAGCCGATTCATATGTAGTGGTACCGGTAAACAGTCTTACACTTGATTTTAACGGTGTTATAAATCTTAATGAAACAGGTGCTTTCTTATTTGAACAGTTGCAAAAAGGAATTGAGAAAGACGAACTTATTGCTAAAATGATTAGTGAGTACGATGTAACAAAAGAAAAAGCAAGTGCGGATATAGATATATTTATTAATAAGTTAAAGGATGCAAATGTCTTTGAATAATAAAGAAATTCAGCTTGAAGATGTAATACAAATTATTAAAGAAAAACTTAACAGCGGAGGCACGGTTACATTTACTCCGCACGGAACAAGTATGTATCCTATGTTAAGAAACGGCGAAGATGTGGTTGTCCTGAAAAAGCCGGAGGGCAGGCTAAAATATCTTGATGTTGCTTTATACCGAAGGAGTAACGGCGATTTTGTTTTGCACAGAGTTGTCGGTTTTGATAAGGACGGCAAATATATTTTTTGCGGTGATAATCAGTTTCATAAAGAACGGGGAATTACTGACGAAAATATTATAGGTGTGGTTACCGCATTTTATCGAAAAGGAAAACACTATACCGATAATTCGCTTTCATACAGATTTTATAAGTCAGCGTGGGAGTATATCAAAGCACCAATGCGTATGCTTTATTCAGCGCACAGAATGAATAAGTCGATAAATATAAAAAAGAAAAGGTAGTTTTTGTATAATGAAAAAACATCTTAATGACGCTCAAAAAAAAGAATATGCATATTATTTGACGCTTGTATCAAGTGTTTTAAACGGAACAGAACCGCAGCTGCCGTATGAAAATTGTAATCTTGACCACATAAGGCAGATTTCAAATGATACCAGAATGGACGCAATTTTTGATGAGGCTGTTTTAATGCTGTCAAAAAAATATTCGGTTTCAGATAAATTGTTATCTTATGTAAAAAATAATCTTAATCATTGGATTTATATTGATACGATGATGAAATATGAAATTGAAAGTTTGCTTAAATGTTTTGATGAAGGGAAAATATATAATCTCCCTATGAAAGGCTATTTTCTTAAGGAAGACTATCCCAACTCATTTGAACGCTCAATTTCAGATTATGATATTTTGTTTGATATAAACGATATTGACAGAATAAAAAATATATTTAAACAAAACGGGTATAAATTTTTACAAAATGACGATCAACAATATCATTTTGTAAAAGCACCGTTTATGTATATTGAAATGCACCGTTCGCTTTTAAAAAAGAATGATAAAAATTATTCTTTATTGGAAAATCAACTTGAAAAAGCTAAGGTGCGTGACGGGTATTCTTATTCAAAAGAAATGACGCTTGAGGATTATTATATTTATATGTTGCTTCACAGTGCAAAACATTTTTCCGAAGGCGGAATCGGCATAAGAATGATTGCCGACGAATATGTATTTTATAAAAAATATTCGGATCAACTTAATCAAAAATATTTGAGTGAACAGTTTGAAAAATTAGGAATAACCTTGTTTGAGAAAAAACTGCGTGATATTTCACTGAAATGGTTTTCAAAAGGCAGTGAAGTTAAAGATTTTGACGATGTTGAAGAATATATTTTATTAAGTATGACTCTCGGCAGAGTAGATGTTGCGGTTATGTCCGAAATGGAAAGACAAAGAGTTAATACTAAAACAGGCAGAAAAAAATCAAGATTTGCTAATTTTATTTCATCGCTTTTTCCCAATAAATCATATATGGCAAATAAATATCCGTTTGTGGAGAAAATGCCGATTTTATTGCCGTATTCATGGGCATGTATGTGGTGCAGAAGAATTTTTATTGACAGAAATATTGATATAAAAAAAGGTTTTAACAACAGAACTTCTTATACCGATGATGATGTAAGTTATTTTAATTATATTCAAACAGAAGTGGGTTTTGATGTTAAATAAAATTTTATTTATGTTTTAATTGACAAATAATGTATTTATTGATATAATATTAAACAAGTTAGCGAACACTAACGGCACTTGGTGTTCGCTGATTTAAAGAGGAATAGTTAGTCCGTCCTAACTATTCCTCTCTTTTTATTTATTTTTTAAATTTTAGGTAAATTTTAAGTAAAATTTAAATTTCATTTAAAGTTACAACGGTACAATATACTCATCAAAACAAAAGGGGAGTTAAATATGAGTTACCAAAGCGTATTTAAACGCTATGAAATAAAGTACCTTGTGACTGACGAACAAAAGAAAATGATTATGCGGGAAATGCAAAAATATATGTATGCCGACAAATACGGCAAAAGCACAATTTGCAACATATATTTTGACACACCTGATTTTTTACTGATAAGACGCTCGCTTGAACATCCCGTTTATAAGGAAAAGTTAAGATTGAGAAGTTACGGAGTTGCAAAACACGACAGCACAACTTTTATAGAAATCAAAAAGAAATATAAGCGTGTTGTCTATAAACGCAGAACCGAAATGAGTGAGAACGAGAGTATGCGTTATCTTTGCAACGGTGAACATATTGCCGACAGTCAGATTTTAAGAGAAGTCAATTATTTTCTTGAGCATTACAAAGGCATTGCACCGCAGGTTGTAATTTCATACAACCGAGAGGCCTTTTATTCAAAAAATGATTATGATTTCAGAGTAACCTTTGATGATAATATTCTTTGGCGTAACTATGATTTATCACTTTGTAAAGGTATTTACGGAACACCGATATTAAGAAATAATTATTCTCTTATGGAAATAAAGACAGGCACGGCAATTCCGCTGTGGATGACAAACATTTTAAGCGAAAACAAAATTTATAAAACATCTTTTTCAAAATACGGCAATGCTTATCTTGCAATTATGAGCGAAAGAGCAAACGGAGGTAAAAAATATGCTTAATACATTATTTTCAGGAATTTTCAGTTCAACAACCGAAACAATCGCAGTGCCGCAATTTCTGCTTTGCATAGCAGTTGCTCTTGTAATCGGCATTTTTCTTGCGGCGGTCTATTCATACAAAACCAAATACACAAAGAGCTTTGTTGTTACTCTTGCACTTTTACCTGCCGTAGTTTGTGTGGTAATTATGATGGTAAACGGTAATGTCGGTGCAGGTGTAGCCGTGGCAGGTGCTTTCAGCCTTGTAAGATTTCGTTCCGTTCCCGGCACCGCTAAAGAAATCGGCACAATCTTCCTTGCAATGGGTGCAGGTTTGATTTGCGGAATGGGTTATCTTGGATACGCAGTGCTGTTCTCATTAATTTTAGGAATTGCAATGTTTATCCTCAATAAAGTAAATATCGGTGCAGACAAAAGACTTGAGCAGGACAGAATATTAAAAATCACAATCCCCGAGGATTTAAATTATACAGGTGCTTTTGACGACCTTTTTGAAAAATATACCGTAAAATATGAAACGGTATCGGTAAGAACCGCTAATATGGGCAGTTTGTTCAAACTTACATATAATGTAACTCTCAAAAACCCGAACGATGAAAAAGATTTTATTGATGATTTGAGATGCAGAAACGGCAATCTTGAAATAAGTATGGCAAGACAGGAGATAACTAATAATGAGCTTTAATTTAAAAAGCAAAGGGAAATTTGCAGCATTGCTTGCGGCACTTATTATATCCGTAAGTGTAACAGGCTGCGCAAATACAGATGAAAAAACATCCTCGACAAATTCTTCAACTGTTACAAAAGACAGTGTTTCTACTGCTTCAATTGCTTCGGATGAATCTCTTGACAGCGATATGTTCACCGACCGTGACAAAGAGGTAGGCTATGATGAAAGTTCGGCAGTAATGGTTGCTTTTTCATCATCAGGTGCAACCGCAAGCTCTGACAGCGTTTCTGTCAGCGGAAGTAAGGTTACTGTTAAAAGTGAGGGCACATATATAGTTACGGGTACAACATCCGACGGTCAGATTATTGTAGATGCCGACAATAAAACAAAAGTGCAGATTGTACTTAAAAACGCCTCTGTAACCTGTAAATCAAGTGCCGCTTTATATGTAAAACAGGCAGATAAGGTATTTGTAACAACTGCAAAAGACACAGAAAATACACTTGCGTCAACAGGTGACTATGTTCAGACAGATGACAACAATGTAGATGCGGCGGTATTTGCAAAAGATGATATTACCTTTAACGGAGAGGGAAAATTGACTGTAACTTCCGAAAAAGGTCACGGCATTGTTTCTAAAGATGATTTAAAACTTACAAGCGGAGAATACAATATTACAGCCGCAAGCCATGCATTAAGCGGTAAAAACAGTATCAGAATTGCAAGTGGTACTTATACTTTAACTTCAGGTAAAGACGGTTTGCACGCAGAAAATACAGACGATACTTCAAAAGGATTTGTGTATATAGCAGACGGTAAATTTACCGTTAATTGCAAAGGTGACGGCATTGATGCCGGTACGACGGCTCAAATTGAAAACGGCACATTTAATATTACTTCAAACAGAGATTCATCATCTTCAAGCTCAACAGATTCTGCAAGTGTAAAAGGAATAAAAGCAGGAGGAGATATTACAATCAGCGGAGGTACTTTTAATCTTACTTGCGAAGATGACGGTTTACATTCAAATTCAAATGTAACCGTATCAGGAGGTACTTTTACAATTTCAACAGGTGATGATGGTATCCACGCCGACAGCAAAACAAGCATCAGTGGAGGAACAATTAATATTACCGAAAGCTATGAGGGAATAGAGGGAACGGAAGTTGAAATTTCAGGCGGTACAATTAATCTGAAATCGAGCAATGACGGATTTAATGCCGCAGGCGGAAAAGACGAAAGCGGATTCGGTGGCGGATTTGACCGTGACAATTTCGGTTCATCAGATGCTTCCATTACAATATCGGGCGGCAAAATAACAATTGACGCTGACGGTGACGGAGTTGATTCAAACGGTTTGCTTACCGTTACAGGCGGGGAAACCTATGTCTTTGGCTCGACAAGTGGAGATAACGGAGCGGTTGATTATGACGGAGAAGCAACCATAACAGGTGGCATATTCATTGCCACAGGTTCATCTCAAATGGCACAGAACTTTGGAGAAAATTCAACTCAAGGTTCAATGCTTGTAAATACAAATTCGAGCGGTGAAATCACAGTCAAAAACAGTGACGGCGATGTTCTTGTATCGTTCACACCTACCAAGACATACGCTTGTGTGGTTATCAGTTGCCCGGGTATTACAACAGGTCAGACATATACTGTAACGACAGGCGACAGTACAACAGAAGTTGAAATGACTTCTATCATATACGGTTCAGGCGGTATGGGTGGCCCCGGAAGTATGGGCGGCAGAAATATGGGCAACGGCGATATGAACGGAAACGAAATGGGCGGCCCGGGCGGAGATATGCGGGGCGGTCCTCAAATGAGATAAAATGGAAAACACAACTGTTCCGATGAGCAGTTGTGTTTTCCTTTTAGTCTAAAGTTGAATGTTTGTGATTTGTCGATTTGCAGGTAAAGAGGCAGTTGTCCAAAAATTCTGTTTGCATCTGTATTCAGTTATTATTTGCAATCATAAATTGTAACTGTGTAACATCGTTTACATTAATTTCGCCGTTTTCGTCAGTATCGGCATTTAAATTTTGAACAGCCGAAAGTTTTGAATCGCCTGAAATAGCTATCTGCAAATCGGTTGCATCTTTAATATCAATTTTGTTGTTTAAGTCAATGTCGCCGAGCAGTGTGACTGCAAGTTCGGTTTTATTTGTAACAGCTTTTATAACGAATGTGCCGCCAAGATTATCGTCACGCTCCGTTTTGTACCAATCGAGAAGGTCTGTCATAGTTCCGTTTTGATAAATAAAACTTTCGCCTTTTTGGCTTTCGTTTATAAATGCAAACTGGCCGTTTGATTTGTTAAGCCATTCACCGACGCCTATAGTAGTTTTTTCGCTTTCATTATTTTTTTTAATTTTAACGGCGATTGCACCGTAAGTTACAGGTAAGTCAAAATCGTTTGTATCAATATTTAAATATCCGCTGTACGGAACTTTTCCGCTGTTTAATTTAGTCCATTTGGTTTCATCTGACACAGGAATTTTATTTTCGGCAGGTACATAGTAGATTTCATAGTCGGAATTTTTTGCGGTGGTTTCAAACATTACCGAATCAAGTTTGTTGTAACCCTCGGAAAAATTAAAAAGATTAAGATATGTGACGCTGTCATCATTTATGTAGTTAAATTCATATGTTGCACCGTAAATTTCATTTTGCATAAGTTTAACATCATCGGTGATTTCTGTGACATCTTCAACAGCAAAATTGTATTTAAAGGTACTGCTAAATAAATAAGAATCTTCGTATGAAAGCCAAAAGTAACCGTTTAAAGTGTTGTAATCGCCCCAACTGTTTTTTACAAGCCATGCTCCGTCATTTTCAGGTAAAACACCGTTTATTGCTTTGAAATTTTCTTTTGAATAATTATCATCCCATCCGACAATAGCTATTGCATGACCTGTGGATTTTGGAGAATCTTGCGGACAGAAATACGCTGTTCTGTCATTATTTTCGTAATAAGGACTGTGAGAATATGCCGCATAGATTGAACCGTTATCCATAATCTCTTGCTTAATTTCTTCTTGTTTACAATCGTCGAGGTATTTTATAGCGGTCACCCCGTAATTTACAAAAGCGGAAAGGTCTTTGTCAGGAGTATATTTTTCTGCAAGAGTGTCGTAGTCGCTTTGTTCGATTCCGCCTTGCCAGGAACTTAAATATCCGAGTGCGGTAAATGCATAGCCGTCGGAAGTGACATTGCGCTGCCAGCCTTTACCGTTGCTTTTTGTTGTTGCCCAAAGGTTCATATGCTCGGCAGAAAAATTATTAGCCGTAAAATCTTTTTTTAAAAGTTTTGTTTCAAGCACCGAGAGCGAGGAATATATCCAGCAATCGTTGTATTTTTGGCTTTTCGGAGAATTTACAATGCCAAGCTCCACTGAACTGTATGCAGACGGAATATCATTTTTTGTATTGTCTGAAGTTTTAATTTGAAATTTACTTAATGTTTTTGAATTGTTATCAATGCTTGCGGCATTAGCCGATACGCTTACAGCAGAAAATATCATAAGTGCAGATACTGTTGCCGTTATCGCTTTAATAACAGGTGATTTTATCATTTTACATTCACACCTTTTTGTTTATATATATCAAATTTTATTATATCAAAAATTTTCTTTCTTGTAAAGAATATAAACGCTGTTTATACACAAGATAATAGCAATATTTACAGATAAAAGGGGCGACTTTATGGAACTTAGAACTGACCTTGCGGTAGAAGCTCGTGAAATAGCGGGAGAAGATGTCGGAGGTGTGGATTTTGTTCAGTACAGTGAAAACGGACTTGATATTTCAAGACTTGAAGTAAAGACAAGAAAAGCCAGGCAGCAGCTCGGAAAAGAAGAGGGTACTTATATAACAGTAGAACTTCCGTCACTTACCGATAATTTTACCGAAACCGACGAAAGACTTATTACTATAGGAAAGGAAATTCGCAGGCTTTTGCCGGTCAACGGCCTTGTACTTGTAGTAGGACTCGGAAATCCTGAAATCACTCCCGATTCTCTCGGCCCGAAAACAAGCTCCAGAGTGCTTGCTACAAGGCATATTTCGGGTGAGATTGCAAGAAGTACCGGTCTTGACCGCTTAAGACCGGTTGCGGTTATGGCAACGGGAGTAACAGGGCAGACGGGCATTGAAACAGGCGAATATATATTGAGTATTGTAAAAAGAATAAAACCGAATGCAGTTGTTGTAATAGATGCACTTGCATCACGCAGACTTGAAAGACTCGGCTGTACTTTGCAAATAAGCGATACAGGAATTTCACCCGGGGCGGGCGTTGGAAATCACCGTACAAAGATTAACAAAGAAACTATAGGAGTACCCGTAATAGCAATAGGAGTGCCCACAGTTGTAGATGCAGCCACATTTGCATCTGACCTTTTAAGCGTCAATGACCCGCACAGGGCAAGGCAGAAAATCACACCGCAGGGCAGGCAGATGGTAGTAATACCGAGAGAAATAGATTTGCTTACTGAGAGAGCCTCAAGACTGATTTCATTTGCGCTTAACGGCGCACTTCAAAATGAATTTAATATTTCCGAGCTTGTTTCGCTTATGTAGGAATTCGGTCATACATTAAAATCATCGGCATATATTTTTATAAGGCGGTGATTTTGTGAAAAAGTTAGGAGCATTAAAAATAACGGCGTCGATTATCCTTGTATCGACTGCCGTTTTCTGCGTTTTTCGGAGAATGCCGGAGTGCTTTGCAAGCGACAAACCTGCGGCGCTTGCGGTTGCGGCGCTTACTCTGTCCGACGGTACATATAAATTATCCGATACTGAAACTACAACCCTTGCCAATACTGATACCACACAAAAGAAACAGGAGGAAACACAGCCGATTACGAAACCTGTTACGATTACAAGAAATCTAAACGGAGAAAAAGACAAAAGCGGATATTATGATTCTTTCGGAAACCATGATGGAGAGGCGGTTTACGATATTCTTGCCGAACAGATTGGTGCGAACGGTGTAAAATGCGGTACCGCTTATGTGAAAAACAATACGGGACTTGATTACAATTTTGATTCCGCTTTAAACAGTGAACTGCCTTTTGATGTCGATTCAAACGGAACGGCGCAGGTGCTTATTTATCATACGCACACAAGTGAAAGCTATATGGACGAAGATGTTGATTATTTTTACGAAAGCTATTATTCACGCACGCAGAATAATGATTATAATGTAACGGCTGTGGGAGATGCTATTACCGATGTGCTTAATAAGCGAGGAATAAAAACTATGCACGATACCACGGTGCACGACTCAACATACAGCGGTTCTTATGACAGAAGTGCGCAGACCGTTGAAAGTATTATGGAAACCAACACGGATATTAAGGTAATAATTGATATTCACCGTGACGCAATCGGTACTGAAACTCAAAAGGTAAAACCTGTTTTTACATATGACGGTAAGCAGGGAGCACAGATAATGATTCTTTCGGGTTGCGATACCGACGGCGAGATGAATTTTTTAAGCTGGGAGAATAATCTTAATTTTGCGCTTAAAATTCAAAATAAAGCGGAAGAAATGTATCCGGGTATGACAAGACCGCTGAATTTCGGATATTTTGCGTACAACGAGTATATTTGCGACGGCTCTTTGCTTATAGAAATAGGAACAGACGCAAATACAATAGAAGAGGCGGAATACAGCGGAGAATTGCTCGGAAATGTGCTTTATGAGGTGCTTAAACACGGGTTATAATTAAATGTAAAAATAGCTTGCAATATATTGCGACTTTTGGTATAATTTTAATATATGTATCCGCAAGGAGTAATGTAATGAAAAAATACAGAATTTCAAAATCTGCTGTCTGTGTGCTGTTTGCGGTATTATTTATGTTTGTTGTTGCAATCAGTGCCTATGCTGTAGACATTGACGGTGACGGAATTGATGACGGAGATATAGTTGAAACAGAGGTATATACAGACCCTGAATATACAGAGCCGTATACCGAACCCGAAACTTATCCCGAAACCGAACCTGAATATACAGAGCAACCGACTGAATATTATACCGAAGAAGTTACAGAAGAATATACGGAACCTGTATATACAGAAGAACCTACAGAGCCGTATTACGAAGAAACAACAGAATATGATTTTAATAATAATGTAGTCAATGAAACGGTGTCGCCTACACAGCTTTCAACTTCAAAAGTAAGTACAAAGCGTTACGAAACCAATGATGCCGCAGGTGTTGTATATTGGGTTTGCGTAATTGTAGGTATAATTGTTTTGATTTTCGTATTGCTCAGTACAAAAATATCTTATGTGCTTGAACGCAGAAGAGAGCAGAGAGATATTTATTCTTCATAAGGAGAGCAGTATGGAAAAAATTAAAATTGGAAATGTAGAATTTAAGTCCCGTGCCGTACTTGCTCCTATGGCAGGCATTACAGACAGGGCGTACCGTGAGCTTTGCGTGGAATTTGGCGCCGCCTATTGCGTAAGTGAAATGGTCAGTTCAAAGGCGCTTTCTTTCAACAGTAAGAAAAGTGAGGAGCTTATGGAAATTTCCGACTATGAACGCCCCTGCGGTATTCAGATTTTCGGAGATGACCCTAAATGTATGGCTGATGCGGCTGTTCATTCTATGGAAAACAAGCCCGATATTATTGATATAAATATGGGTTGCCCCGCACCTAAAATCAGTTCAAACGGCAGTGGCAGTGCTTTGATGAAAAATCCACTGCTTTGCGGTGAAATTGTAAAGGCAGTTACAAGTGCCGTTGATGTACCTGTTACGGTCAAAATTCGTAAAGGCTGGAACAATTCTGCCGTAAATGCGGTTGAAGTTGCAAAAATCTGTGAACAGGCAGGCGCAGCGGCAATTACAATTCATGGAAGAACAAGAGAACAGTATTATAAACCTCCTGTCGATTATGATATTATAAAAGAGGTTAATAATGCGGTGTCAATCCCCGTAATTGCAAACGGCGACATAACCTCTGCAAAAATAGCAAAGGAAGTTATGGATTACACAGGCTGTCAGCTTGTTATGGTTGGACGGGCCTCTTTGGGAAATCCGTGGATTTTTTCGGAAATAAATGCTTATCTTGAGAATCCCGACTGTATTATAAAAGCACCGACTCTTGAAGAAAAACTCAATGTAATGTGCCGACATATTGAAAAAATGGTTGAATACAAAGGCGAGCATATGGCTATGCTGCAGGCAAGAAAACTTATAGCAGGTTATTTTAAGGGAATGCGCGGTGCGGCAGAACTCAGAAATCAATCAGGAAAAGTGTGTACTCTTAATGATTTGTACGCACTGAAAAATAAGGCTTTATCATCTGTTTATGATGCTTAAACTTATATATTTTTAGATTAAGGAGAATAATTATGAGTGAAAAAACAAATATTGCAGCTCTTGATTATCTCAACAGCTATGATCCTGCTGTTGGCGAGGCAATGACTGCGGAACTTAAAAGACAGAGAAGAAATCTTGAGCTTATTGCAAGCGAAAATATCGTTTCTCCTGCCGTAATGGCAGCAATGGGCAGCTTACTTACAAACAAGTATGCAGAAGGTTATCCGGGAAAGCGTTACTACGGCGGTTGCCAGTGCGTTGATGTTGTTGAGGAAATCGCACGCAAGAGAGCTTGCGAACTTTTCGGCGCAGAACACGCAAATGTTCAGCCACATTCGGGTGCACAGGCTAACACAGCAGTTTACTTTGCTATGCTCAACCCGGGCGATACAGTTATGGGTATGAACCTTAACGAGGGCGGTCATCTTACACACGGTTCACCTGTAAACATTTCAGGTAAGTATTTTAACTTTGTTCCTTACGGTGTTGACAGCGTAACACACAGAATTGACTATGATAAGGTTCTTGAGATTGCCAAGGAATGTAAGCCAAAACTTATTGTAGCCGGTGCGTCTGCATATCCAAGAATTATTGATTTTGCAAAACTCCGTGAAATTGCCGATGAAGTAGGCGCATATCTTATGGTAGATATGGCTCACATCGCAGGCCTTGTTGCGGCAGGCGTTCATCCAAACCCTGTTCCGTACTGTGAATTTGTTACATCCACAACTCATAAAACACTCCGTGGTCCGAGAGGCGGTCTTATCCTTTGCCGTGAAGAGTTTGCTAAGCAGATTGACAAGGCAATTTTCCCTGGTACACAGGGCGGTCCTCTTATGCACACAATTGCGGCTAAGGCAGTTTGCTTTGGTGAGGCATTAAAGCCTGAATTTAAAGAGTACGGTGCAAAGATTGTTTCTAACTGTAAGGCTCTTGCGGAGGGACTCCTTAAGAGAGGCAATAAGCTTGTTTCGGGCGGTACAGACAACCATGTACTTCTTATGAATCTTCGTGATACAGGTGTTACAGGTAAAGAGCTTGAGGCTCGTCTTGATGAGTGCTATATTACAGTAAATAAAAACACTATTCCGGGTGAACCGCTTTCTCCGTTCGTAACAAGCGGTGTTCGTATAGGTACTGCCGCTGTTACAACAAGAGGTCTTAACGAAGAGGATATGGACAAGATTGCCGAGTATATTACACTTGTTCTCAATGATTTTGAAAACAGTGCCGACAAGGTAAGAGCAGGCGTTGAAGAAATCTGCAAAAAGTATCCGCTTTACGAATAATAAAATTCGGTTTATTTTCCGTTCCGTCAAATTTAAGGCGGAACGGATTTTTTTGCTAAAAATCTTGACAAATTCTACGAACAAATGTACTATGAAATATATACTAAATTTGAAATGAGGCTGATTATATGAATACTCCTCTTGCAGACAGAATAAGACCGCAATCTCTTGATGATATTGTGGGGCAAAAGCATTTGCTCGGAGCGAATAAGCCACTGCGAAAAATAATTGAAAGCGGAGAAATTCCGAATCTGATTTTTTACGGTCCGTCAGGAGTGGGAAAAACAACTCTTGCTACATATATAGCTAAAAGAACGAACAGAACTCTGAAAAAACTCAACGGCACGACCGCATCAACATCCGACATAAAAGAGGTAGTTTCGGAGTTGAACACTTTTTCGGGAATGAACGGCATTTTACTGTATCTTGACGAAATTCAGTATTTTAATAAAAAGCAGCAACAGGTTTTGCTTGAATATATAGAAAACGGTTCGATTACGCTTATTGCATCGACTACCGAAAATCCGTATTTTTATGTATATAATGCTATTTTAAGCCGTTCGACTGTTTTTGAATTTAAACCGGTACCGCCCGAAGAAATAGAAAGAGCTGTGCAGAGAGCGGCGGAAATTATTTCAGAGGAACAGGAGGTAGAGGTGGATTTTCCCGAAAGTTGTCGTAAAAAAATCGCTCATGGCTGCGGCGGTGATGTAAGAAAAGCTATGAATGCGGTTGAACTTGCTATTCTTGTGGCTGACGAAGTTGACGGAGTAAAAAAAGTCAGCGAAGAAAGTGTTGCGGAACTTGTACAAAAAAGCGCCGTGCGTTATGACAAGGACGGTGACGAGCATTACGATATAATTTCCGCATATCAAAAAAGTATGCGTGGCAGTGACAGTAATGCGGCTTTGCATTATCTTGCAAGGCTGCTTGAGGCAGGGGATTTGCCGAGTGCGTGCAGAAGACTTATGGTGTGTGCCTGCGAAGATGTAGGACTTGCGTATCCACAGCTTATTCCTATTGTTAAATCATGTGTGGATATTGCACAGGCTGTCGGCTTGCCGGAGGCGAGAATACCGCTTGCAGACGCAGTTATAATGGTATGCAATGCGCCGAAATCCAATTCCGCATATATGGGGATTAATCGTGCAGCACAGGATTTAAAAGCAGGCAATTACGGTCCTGTACCAAGACAGCTTCAAAATATGCACTATGATGGGGAAGATAATAATAACAAAGGACAGTTTTATAACTATCCGCACGATTATCCGAACCATTATGTAAATCAGCAATATTTGCCGGACATTATCCGTGACAGAGTTTATTACGAATACGGTGACAACAAAAACGAACAGGCATATAAGAACTATTGGGATAAAATTAAGAACAGATAGTATTATAGATAGTCACAAAAACAACATCTTGTATTTGTGCATATTGATATTAATAAATGCTTTTTCTCACCTTTTTGTTGAATATATACAAATATAGACTAATAAATTTGGCTGTAAGAAAATCAAAATAATTCTCAAAGAGAAAAAAGTATTAGCAAACATTGTTGTATAATATAATTGTCAGAACGTGGGATTATATTATCCACAAAAACCATAAAAAAAAATTTGGAGGAAATTCTTATGGTAACAACAAAGCACAGGGTACTTAGCTTAATACTTTGTATTATGCTTGCAGTATCTGCAGTTTGTGCGGGCACTATGGCAGTATCAGCAGCAACAGGCGATACTGTATACGTTCGTGCAAACAACGGCTGGGCCAATCTGTACTGCTATATGTGGACAGATGGTGCAGGCAACAACGCAGCATGGCCGGGTGAGGCTATGACAAAGGTTGAAGATGACGTTTATGCTTACACACTTTCGGGTGATTTTAAGAATGTTATTTTCAACAACGGCAGCGGCAATCAGACAACAGACCTTACTTATGCAGGCAACGGTCAGATTTATGACCTCAGCACACGCAAGTGGTCAGCTTACTCTGATGTAACTAACCCAACACAGGCAACATCATCAACTAAGCCGACACAGGCTACACAGCCGGCAACTTCTTCGGGCAATGTAAAACCAATTTACTGCCAGAATGATGCAGGTTGGTCAAATGTATATTGCTATATGTGGAACAGCAGCACAGAGAACAACGCTGCATGGCCGGGCAAACCAATGACTGAAATCGGCGATAATGTATGGTCTTATACTCCTAATAAGGCTTATAAGAATGTTATCTTCAGTTCAGGCAGCAATAAGTCAAATGACCTTACAGTAGGTTCAGGCGACCTTTACAACAACAAGACAAATACTTGGTCTGTATATGATACAAGTGATATTCAGGTAACTTCTTATAAAGCAGACCCATCGAACACAATTTATACAGGTACAGCTGTTACACTTTCAACAACAGCAAATAGCCTTGTAAATGCTACTATCAGCTATCAGATTTCTGTAAACGGCAAGGTAGTATCTCCTATGAGCTCGACAAACTCGTATGTATGGACACCATCAGCAGTTGGTGAATATACAATCAAGTTTGAGTATTCTGATACAAAGGGCAACACAAACGAGCGTTCACTCACACTTACTGTTGCAGATGACTCAACACTCGTTAAGCCTGTTATTAAAAATGTAACACCACTTAATCTTAACTTTATCAAGCTCAACACAAAAGCTACAGTTAAAGTTCTTGCAGGCGGCGGTAATACAGGTACAAACCTTCTTTTCTATAAGTATGTAGTTACAGATCCAAACGGTAATAAGAATATTCCTTATTACACACTTAACGATTCATACTCATTTGTACCAACAGTAAAGGGAACATACACAGTTGAAGTATATGTTGAAGGTTCTGACAACTCAAAGGTTTCAAAGACTTATACTTATACAGCTGATTCGAATGTACCGACTACAACACAGCCGACTACATCTGTTATTCCTACAACAACATCACCAAAACCAACCACACCAAAACCAACAACACAGCCTACAACTTCAGTACAGCCTACAACAACTCCGTTTATGCTTGGCGACTGCGACGGTGACGGCAAAGTTGATGTAAACGATGCTACATATCTCCAGATGATCATTGCTGAATACAGCGGTATGAAATATGATTTCAAGACATGTGATGTTGACGGTAACGGTGTTCTTGATGTTATAGACGCTACAATGATTCAAAAGATGGTTGCAGAAAAGTAATTTTTAAAACATACGACGATTAACTAAAATAAATTGAGGTACTATTATGACAAAGATTAAAAAATGGTGTGCATTAGTACTTTCTGTAATGCTTGTTATTACAGCAGGCATAGTATCTGTAAACGCTGCTGACGCTGACGCTACAACTGAAGAGGTTGGTGCTGCGTCAGCTGAAACAGGCATTACTATACATTATCAGAACAGTGAACTTGCACAGCCATATGTTTACCTTTGGAATTCACTTCCAACAAACAGCGCAATGTCAGATTCATATCCGGGTGAAAAAATGACTGCCTCTTCAAACGGTTGGTTTACTTATGTAATCAACGATGTTACGGCTGTAAATATGATTTTTACAGATAAAGACGGCAAACAGTATTCACCTGAATTAAGAAGAACTACCGGTGAGTGGTGGTACAAAAACAAGAGATGGACAAAGTACAATCCTGATGAAATTGACCCTGTTGATTCAGTGGATATGCGTGAAGAGTCTATCTACTTTGTTATGACAACCCGTTTCTATGACGGAGATACAGGCAATAATGTTCATTGCTGGGATGACACACAGGCAAATAACCCTGATTCAGACCCTGCATGGCGTGGTGACTTCAGAGGTCTTGCAGACAAGCTTGACTATATAAAGGCACTTGGCTTTACAGCTATCTGGATTACTCCTGTAGTTACAAACGGTTCGGGCTATGATTATCACGGTTATCATGCTATGGACTTCTCAACCGTTGATGTACGTTATGAGAGTGATGATTTTACATACCAGGATCTTATTGATGAGGTTCACGCAAAAGGTATGAAGATTATTCAGGATGTAGTTTTCCAGCATACCGGTAACTTCGGTGAGGCTTATTTCTGCAATCTTTTTGAAAAAGATACAACAAAAGACCTTTCAAATCTTGAAGAGTCAATGATTCCTACAGACTTACTTCTTAACACATACGGACTTAGTTCACCAGAGGAATACTGGGCACAGAAGCCTGGAATTCAGTATTCTCAAAGACTTAACCTTATGAAGAATACAACATACTCTTCGGATGTAGGTAACTCAACAGGCAGCTTGCCGGACGCAAAAGATTATGATTCTGCAAAGATTTCAAATTCTGACACATTTAATGCAAACAACTATTATCATACAGGTTATTTCCAGAGTCTTAACTGGGACGACTGGACCTGTAAATTTGCTCAAATCGCAGGTGACTGTGTTGACCTCAACACAGAAAATCCGGCAGTAGCAGAACACATCGTAGATGTATACTCAGACTATATCAATATGGGTGTTGACGGTTTCCGTGTTGATACAGTAAGACATATTCCAAGACTTGCACTTAACCTTATGTACAATGACCAGCTTTACGCTGCTGCAAAGGCATCGGGTAACAACAACTTCCTTATGTTTGGCGAAATCTGTACTCGTTACACACAGATTTGGTATCGTGGCCACGCAGAGGAATCTACACCTTACTACACTTGGAAAGAGTCAAACAATAAGTGGGCTGATTTATGGAGTTACGGCACTTCTGCTGAAGATATCAACAACAATATGAATGTTGTATTTGATCATTATCTCGCAGAAGATGATCCTACAGATCAACCTACTTCAGAAAATGCTTTCTTAAACGGTATTACATACCACACACCTGACAGATCTATGGCATCGGGTATGGAGGGTATTGACTTCCAGATGCACAGAATGTTTGGTAACGCAAGCAGTGCTTATAACTTTGCTAAGAGCACAGACCAGTATTATAATGATGCAACATACAATGTAATGTATGTTGATTCTCATGACTATGCTCCTGAACAGCCTGATGAAAAGAGCCGTTTTGCTGGCGGTACACAGACTTGGGCTGAGAACCTTGACCTTATGTTTACATTCCGTGGTATTCCATGCGTTTACTATGGTTCAGAGGTTGAGTTCCAGAAGGGCGCAGTTATTGATGTTGGTCCTAACGCTCCTCTTTCAACAACAGGTCGTGCTTACTACGGCGATTATCTTGAGGGTAATGTAACAGCTACAGACTTTAGCGAGTACACAGCTTCTGGTACAGTTGCTGAAACACTTGCAAGCCCGCTTAGCGTTCATCTTTCAAAGCTTAATGCTATCAGAAGAGCTATCCCTGCTCTTCAGAAAGGTCAGTACACAGCTTCTGAATCTTATGTAACAGGTGGCGATATGTCTTATATCCGCCGTTATACAAGTGCAGAAGACGGTATTGACAGCCTTGCACTTGTAACAGTTTCAAGTGGTGCTACATTTAAGAATATTCCTAACGGCAGATATGTTGACGCTGTTACAGGTGATGTTCAGAATGTAACAAACGGAACACTTACTGTTTCAGATATCGGTAAGGCAAATATGAGAGTTTATGTATGTTGTGCAAACGGCTTTACAGGCATTGACGGTCAGATCGGTGGCACATCATCTTTCCTTAAATAATAAATAATTTTTATTGCATTGCGGCACTCGTTTGAGTGCCGCTTTTGCGTTGTAATTCGTGGTTATTTATTAAAGTTTTGGTAAATTATGGTTTAGCAAATTGATTTGCCAACTAATTATAAAAGTTTGGTCGACCTTTTCAAAGGTCGTGGGTGTGGGCAAAGCCCACAAATACTTTCCGCTTACGCAATCTGACGATAACCAAACAGCTCGCTGTTTGGCGGCTTGAACACAACGGCGTTAGCCTTTAAAAAGGCTTGACCTAAATTTTTCAACATTATTATAACAGAATGTTGAAAAAATCAGTTCAAAAACAATTTAAGAATTTTCAACTGACCGCTTTCGTTATCGGCAATGCCAAGACCTAAAAATTTTCCCTGTCTGTCGCTTACTCTGATTATTTCCTTATCTTGCGCTTTTGCTTTTGCAAGTGCGGTTCTTGACATATCAAGTTCGCCGCCGTTTGAAAAGCGTTTTGCCTGTGCGTCAGACACATATATTTTGCGGTAACCTGCAAAAAGAGTTTCCGTGCGCATAATATGCTCTGAAATCTCTCCCTTTTCGGCTAATTCTCTTGCAGTTTCAAGCGTAATGCTGTCAGCAAGGTTATAGCCGCACGCAGCCGTCCTGCACAAAGCAGTCATTACTGCACCCGTTTTGAGAATTTTACCTAAATCGTCAATTATTGTTCGGATATATGTTCCCTTTGAACAGCTTATATTCAATGTTCCGCTTTGGCTTTCTTCGTCAAAATCTTTAAGTTCAAGTCTGTAAACCGTAACTTTTCTCGGCTTTCGTTCAACTTCTTTTCCCTGTCTTGCAAGGTCGTAAAGTCTTTGACCGTTTACCTTGATTGCCGAGTACATCGGCGGCAGCTGCTCGATTTCACCTCTGAAATTTTCAAGTGCCGATAAAACATCTGCCTCGGTTGCGGTTTTATTGCTTTGTGATGTTACGGCACCCCATATATCGAGGGTATCGGTTGTCATTCCGAGGCGGAATTTTGCGGTATATGATTTATCGTGATTCGGCACTATATCCTGCGCTTTTGTGGCGTTGCCGAGAAGTATGGGCAACACACCCGTTGCGTTTGGGTCAAGTGTGCCTGTATGACCGATTTTACGCTGACCTGTCAGCTTTCGTATCACAGCCACCACATCAAACGAAGTAAATTTCTGCGGTTTATTTATAATTATTACACCGTTCATAGAGTTTCTTCCGCTGCCTTTATCAGCTGACTGCGCACATCTTCAAGACTGCCGTTTATAGAACATCCTGCCGCCGCCTTATGTCCGCCGCCGTCAAACTTTGAGCAGAACTTTGCGGCGTCAATATCGCCGTTGGTACGAACGGAAATTTTGAAAAATCCGCCCTCTTTTTCTTTCATAGTAATGCCTATGAGCACGCCCTCAATCTGACGGGGAATAGAGGCAAGTCCCTCTATTTCATCCTCGCCGATGTTAAGGCTTTTGAGCATATCGAGAGTAACCCACACAATGGCGCACTTTTCATTTGCGCAATAGGTAATGGTATCATAAACTTCACGCTCAAGCATAATTTTCTCTTTTGATTTGGTTTCAAACATCACCTTATTGATGTACGCCGAATTACAGCCAAGCTCAACAAGGCTTGCGGCAATTCTGAATGTATCGGCAGTGGTGTTTGTATAACGGAAACAACCCGTATCGGTAGAAATACCCGTATAAAGGCAGTCTACGATTTGCTTTGTAAAGTTTACGCCCATACGCATAAGAAGTTTGTAGATAATCTCACAGTTTGCCGCCGCATACTTATCGACAAACTTTTCTTTTGCGGTAACGGAGTTTGAACCGTGGTGGTCAATACAAATGTCAATTTTACCGAGATATTTTTCCATATTGGGGGCTAAAAGACTGTCTGCCGCAACATCTGTACTTATGATGTAGTCGGCGGTAAAATCCTGCTCCTCCACACCCTCTGTAAGATACTCGAATTTTGGCGGTAACTTTGCGGTAATTACTCTTGCGTTTTTGCCAAGCTGCTGAAGAGCAATGCAAAGCGCATATCCGCTGCCGAGAGTATCGCCGTCGGGGTAGTTATGAGTTAATATTTCATAATTATTGTGTTCTCTGAGGAAAACGGAAATATCATAAAGATTCATCTTCGTCCACCTCGTCCTCGGGAATGTCCAAGTCATTTAAAATTCTGCTGATGTTTGCACTGTACTCAATGCTGTCGGTAGCCTTAAAAATAAGCTGTGGAACATATCTGAGTGTAAGACGGTGAAAAAGCTCACGGCGAATAAAGCCTGCTGCGGACTTAAGTCCCTTAACTGCCTCGTTGGCACGGTCAAGTCCCTCCATAGCGCTTACATAAACCGTACAATAAGAAAGGTCATTAGTAACATCAACACGAATGATTGATAAAAAAGCCTGCTGCACACGAGGGTCTTTAAGCTCACGAAAAATAGCCGTAAGTTCACGCTTTATATCCTCGGTAGTGCGTTCTAATCTATGTCCTGCCATAATATCCTCCATAGTTGTGATTCGTAATTCGGAGCACTGTAACTCAAAGTAAAATAATAAAATAAATTATTGTTTAGCTGATTGCTTTATCAAGCAATTATAAAAGTTTGGTCGACCTTTTCAAAGGTCGTGGGTGTGGGCAAAGCCCACAAATACTTTCCGTTTATGCAATCTAACGATAGCCAAACAGCTTGCTGCTTGGCGGCTTGAACGAATGGGCGGAAGTCAATGCAAGAGCAATAAAAAAACATACTTAACCTTCATAGGCAACGCAATGCGTTGCCTATATTTTGGGCATTTCCGGTTACAACGGCTACCGCCTGTTTTTTCAAACTTTGTTTTATGCACACTGACAGCAGGCTGTCAGTGTACATAATAATTTGTTATATCGGAAGATTTTTATAACCGCTGCGCTTACTTTCTTCTGCCTTGGTCATCTTGACGGACTTGGTATAGGAACTGTACTTGCAGCCTTTACAATGGGCAAGGCTGTTGGTATAATAGGTACATATATAGATAAATTCTTTTATTTTGAAACCTTTAAAACGCTTAAAAAGCCAAGAGGAGAGGTACAATGCACGAAATAACACTTATTGTAAAATATTTTATAAAAGACGATATGTTAAACGAGTTTTTAGCGGTGCTGAAAAACAACGGATTTCCCGAAGTTGTGCAGAGCGAAAACGGCTGTATTGAATACAATTACTTTGTGCCGTCATTCGGAAAAAGCAATGAGGTACTGCTTATTGAAAAATGGCAGTCCGAAAAATTGCAAAAAGAACATCTTAACACACCGCATATGCAAAAGATGAAAACTTTTAAGGACAGATTTGTAGAAAATACGACTGTCGAAATTTTTAAATGAGGGATAAAATGAAAATCAAAAGAACAATTACATCACTTCTCACCGCAGCAATGTTGGCAACAGCGCTTGCAGGCTGTCAGAACACGGGCGAAGCTTCAAAAGCACAGTCGACAAATGACGAGCAAAACAGTCAGGCAACAGTGACAGAAACCACCACTCCTCCCGACCTGTATTCAGACATTGACGATATGATTTCAAAAATGACGGTTGAAGAAAAAGTCGGACAGCTGTTTTATGTAAATTGTCGTGGCAATGATATGAGCGACGCAATAAACAAATACCACATCGGCGGCGTTTTGCTGTTCGGTGTAGATTTTGACGGCAAGACAAAAGAAGAAGTGAATGCCGATATAAAAGCTATGCAGTCCAATGCCAAAATTCCGCTTATTATCGGCACAGATGAAGAGGGCGGAACGGTTGTAAGAGCGAGCGATAATCCAAACCTAAGGGACAGCGCATACCTTTCACCGAGCGATACATTTAACAACGGCGGTTGGAGTGCTATTGAAGACGACGCATACGATAAAGCGGAATTTCTGCTTTCGCTCGGCGTAAATGTAAATATGGCGCCTGTCTGCGACATCACTTCCGCCCCCGATTCATTTATGTATTACAGGTCGTTTTCAAGTGACGCCGCAAGCACAAGCAGATTTGTGGATACGGTTGTAAAAGCAAGCAAAGAGAAAAAACTCGGCACTGTATTAAAGCACTTCCCCGGATACGGAGATAACGGCGACACACATTATTCCAGCGCTACAGACAACAGAACTTTCTCGGACTTGCAGAACAATGATTTTCTGCCGTTTCAGGCAGGTATAGCCGCAGGCGCAGACAGTATTCTTGTGTCGCACGTAACAGTAAATTCGATTGACAGCGATAATCCCGCCTCGCTCTCTGAGCCTGTGCATGAGGTTATAAGAGATAAGCTTAAATTTGACGGAGTTGTTATGACCGATGACCTCGATATGTTTGCCGTTGACGCCCTTGACATTTACGAACCACTCTCGGTTGTCGCTTTTAAAGCAGGCAATGACTTCCTCTGCTGCGGCGATATTGAAAGCGAATATACCGCATTGCTTAATGCCGTACAAAGCGGAGAAATTACAGCAGACAGAATCGACGAGTCTGTAAAAAGAATTTTGATATGGAAAAGAAATCTTGCAATTTTATAACTCTTGCCCGACTGTGATTTTGCAGTCGGGCATTGCTTTTGTGCAAAGTTAGCTTTAAAATCTTTGAATAAAAGGTTTATATCATAGCTATAATAATTAATTGCCGTTGGCGCGAAAATGAATATTCACACTGAATATTCATTAAAATATACATTTTATGCAAAATCAAGCGTAAATAATGAATATTCATTATTTCTGCATATATGCATTTTTATACATATATTGAAGATTTATGTTGAAATCAAGGTTGATTTTGCTGTAAAAACCTTGGGTTTTATTTTGAATTAAGTGCATTTATCACAATTTTACGGTGTATTGAATAATTATTCAAAAAACACTTGATTTTTCCGTCAGAAAGCGTATAATGTAAGAGTAATATAAATCATTTCTATGGAGGAAATTAAAATGGCTGACAATAAAATTAAAAAAGTTGTTCTCGCTTATTCAGGCGGACTTGATACTTCTATTATTATTCCTTGGTTAAAAGAAAACTATGACAACTGCGAGGTTATCGCTGTTTCGGGTGATGTAGGACAGGGCACAGAGCTTGACGGTCTTGAGGAAAAGGCTATTAAGACAGGCGCATCTAAACTTTATATTGAAGACCTTAAAAAGGAGTTTGTTGACGAGTACATCATTCCTACAGTTAAAGCAGGCGCTGTTTACGAGGGCAAATACCTCCTCGGTACATCATTTGCCCGTCCTATCATTGCTAAAAGACTTGTAGAAATTGCTAAAGCAGAGGGCGCTGACGCTATCTGCCACGGCTGCACAGGTAAGGGTAACGACCAGGTTCGTTTTGAACTTGCTATCAAGGCTTATGCTCCGGATATGAAGATTATCGCTCCTTGGAGAACTTGGGAATTCAAGAGCCGTGAGGACGAAATCGAGTACGCTGAAAAGCACAACATTCCGCTCAAGATTAACCGTGAAACAAACTATTCTAAGGATAAAAACCTCTGGCACTTAAGCCACGAAGGTCTTGACCTTGAAGATCCTGCAAATGAGCCTATGTACAACAAGGAGGGCTTCCTTGAACTCGGCGTTTCTCCTGAACAGGCTCCCGACAAGGCAGAGTATGTTACAATTTCATTTGAAAAGGGCGTTCCTACAAAACTTAACGGCGAGGAAATCGACTCTGTAGAACTTATTAAAGAGCTTAACAAAATCGGCGGCAGAAACGGCGTAGGTATCACAGATATCGTTGAAAACCGTCTTGTAGGTATGAAGGCTCGTGGAGTTTATGAAACACCGGGCGGCACAATCCTCTACGCTGCACACAACAAGCTTGAGGAAATCTGCCTTGACAAGGATACACTTCACTACAAGAAGAACCTTTCAAACACATTTGCAGAACTCGTTTATGACGGCAAATGGTACACACCTCTCCGTGAGGCTCTCTCGGCATTCGTTGACAGCACACAGGAGTATGTAACTGGTGATGTTAAGTTAAAGCTTTACAAGGGCAACATCATTGACGCAGGCGTTACAAGCCCATATTCACTCTATGATGAAGAAATCGCAACCTTTGACGAGGATCAGGTTTACGATCAGAACGACAGTGCAGGTTTCATCAACCTCTTCGGTCTTCCAATCAAGGTTCGTGCTAAAAAGGGTCTTATTAAGTAATTTTTACTCAAAGACTTTTGTATGAATTAAAATAATTATTCCGGTTCGGGGACAGGGAAATTCTCTGTCCCTGACAGTTGTTTATACGGATATTTTTAAACAGCAATATCAATTATAAATAATACACAAATTAACAATCATTCATTAACCCGAGGTGATTATATGCAGCTTTGGAAAGGCAGATTTAAAAAGGAACTTTCAAAAACCACTAACGATTTTAACAGCTCAATCTCATTTGACAGCCGTATGTATAAAGAGGATATCGAGGGCAGTATTGCCCACGCAACAATGCTCGGCAGATGCGGCATTATCAAACAGGAAGAGGCTGACGACATAGTTCAGGGTCTTAAGGGAATCCTTGCAGACATAGAAAACGGCACTCTCCATATTGATATGGAAGCAGAGGATATTCACACCTTTATTGAGGGCGAGCTTACAAAGAGAATCGGCGACAACGGCAAGCGACTTCACACATCAAGAAGCCGTAACGACCAGGTAGCCGTTGACATTAAACTTTACCTTAAAAAGGAAGTTGTAAATGTTAAAAAGCTCGTTGTTGACCTTATCAAGGTTATTGCCGACAAGGCGGAAAAGTACAGCGAAACCGTTATGCCCGGCTACACTCATTTACAGAGAGCACAGCCCATTACTTTCGGTCACCACCTTTTAGCTTACGGCGAAATGCTTTTAAGAGATGTGTCAAGACTTGAGGACTGCCTTAAGAGAATGGACGAAATGCCGCTCGGCTCTTGTGCTTTAGCAGGCACAACATACCCTATCGACAGAACAATTACAGCCGAGCTGCTCGGTTTTGAAAGAATTACAAACAACTCGCTTGACGGTGTATCCGACAGAGATTACTGCATTGAGTTTGCGTCTGTTCTTTCTATTATTATGGTGCACCTCTCAAGATTTTCAGAAGAAATCATTATGTGGTGCAGCTGGGAATTTAAATTCATTGAGCTTGACGACGCTTTTTCAACAGGTTCTTCAATTATGCCGCAGAAAAAGAATCCTGACATCGCAGAACTCGTCCGTGGCAAGAGCGGCAGAGTTTTCGGCGACAATATGACTTTACTTACAATTATGAAAGGCATTGCCCTTGCATACAATAAGGATATGCAGGAGGACAAAGAGGCAATTTTTGACGCTGTTGATACAGTTAAAATGTGCCTTACAGCCTTTACTCCAATGCTCGACACAATGAAAGTTATTCCGCAGAATATGCGTAAAGCGGCAGCAGGCGGATTTATTAACGCAACCGACTGCGCAGACTGGCTCACAAAGAATGGAGTACCGTTCAGAGATGCATACAAGGCAACAGGCGAACTCGTTGCAAGATGCATTGAGCTTGGTACAGACCTTGAAAACCTCCCGATTGAGGAGTACAAAAAAGTTTGTGATGTATTTAACGATGATGTTTACAGAGCAATTTCACTTGAAACTTGTACAAACGAAAGAAAAGCATTCGGCGGCCCTGCCTCTGAAAATGTAAAGGCACAGGCAAAGCGTGTGGCTGAAATTGCTAAGAATTTATAATTGATTTTATAAATGCAGTTGTTGAAAACAATTTTTGTCTTAAATTAAACTTCCTGCCAATTCCGCTTTTCTTTTGCGTGAAAAGAAAAGCTCCAAAAGAAAGCACGCTCAAGAGAAAAGGGATTTCGAGTCCCTTTTCCCTTAAGAATCCTTTTTCCTTAGACGACCAAAGGTCAGTGACCTTTGGAAACTTCAAACTTTTATTTGTTTGTTTTAGTTAATGTTTGGCGGATTGATTTAGATATAGACTATTAGTATCAGTATAAGAATTGTTAGATATATATTCATAAAGGATTGATTAAAATGATAAAAGCAGGTATTGTAGGCGCAACAGGCTATGCCGGCGCCGAGCTTGTAAGACTTCTGACAAGTCACCCCGAGGCTGAAATTTCAGCTATCAGCTCGGTTTCTTTTGAAGGTCAGAAGTTAAGCGATGTTTATCCGTCATATACATTTTTAAACGATATGGTCTGTGAAGACCAAGACGCTGTTGTTGAGAAAAGCGATGTTATCTTCGCCGCACTTCCCCACGGTCTTTCACAGGAACTTGCCGAAAAGTGCATAAGCGCAGGCAAGGCTTTCATTGACCTCGGCGCAGACTTCCGTCTTGAGAGCGAAGAAGAATATACAGAGTGGTACGGCGGCACTTTCCTTGACAAAAAGCTCCACGAGCAGGCTGTTTACGGACTTCCTGAATTTTTCAGAGATAAAATAAAAGGTAAAAAATTAATTGCAAACCCCGGCTGCTACACTACCTGTTCTCCACTTGCCATTGCTCCGGCAATCGCAAACGGACTTGTAAGCACAAAGGGTATCATCTGTGACTGCAAAAGCGGTGTAACAGGTGCGGGCAGAAAGCCTACACAAGGCAATCACTTCCCTGAACTTAACGAGGGATTCCACGCTTATAAGGTAGCCTGCCACCGCCACACACCCGAAATTGAGCAGACACTTTCAAAACTTTCGGGCGAAGATGTAACAATCACATTTGTGCCGCACCTTTTACCTGTAAATAGGGGTATTCTTGCCACTGTTTATGCAGACATTAACGAGGGCGTTACTTTTGAGCAAATCAGAAAAGCGTATGAGGATTTCTACAAAGACGAGTTTTTTGTAAGACTTCTTGATGACGGCAAATGTGCCGACATTCACAATGTACGCTATTCAAACTTCTGTGATGTTTCCATTCATCACGATAAAAGAGCAAACAAACTTGTTGCCTGCGCAGCTATTGACAATATGGTTAAAGGTGCAGCAGGTCAGGCAATTCAGAATATGAACATTATCTTTGGACTTGACGAAAAGACAGGCCTTATAATCGTTCCGCCTGCTTTTTAATTAATAATTAAGCAAAACATAAAACGGAGGCTTTATTATGGGAAATTACAGATTTATCGAAGGCACAGTTACTTCTCCTATGGGTTTTACAGCAGCCGGTATTTGTGCGTCAATCAAGCCGTCAAATAAAACAAAGCGTGACCTTGCGCTGATTTATTGCGACACTCCCTGTACGGCGGCGGCTGTTTATACCAAAAACCTTGTTAAAAGCTCAGCTATTGAGGTAACAAAAAAGCACCTCGAAAACGGCGTGGCTCAGGCGGTTATCGTAAATTCCGGCAATGCAAACACCTGCAACGCAAACGGATATGACATTGCAAATCATATGTGCCTTATCGCAGGCGAAACTCTCGGTGTAAAAGCGGAAGATGTTATCGTTGCATCAACAGGTGTTATCGGTCAGCCTCTGCCTATTCAGCCTATTTTAAAGGCTTGCGTATATATGAAAGGTCACCTTACAAAAGAGGGCGGCACAGACGCAGCCGAGGCTATTATGACAACCGATACGGTAAAAAAAGAAATGGCTATGCAGATGGAGCTTGACGGCAAGACCGTTACAATCGGCGGCATTGCAAAGGGTAGCGGTATGATTCACATTAATATGGGTACTATGCTCTCTTTTGTTACAACAGATGCGGCTGTTTCTTCGGATATGCTGCGTGAGGCTCTGCGTGAGGCTGTTGAGGACAGTTACAATATGGTAAGCGTTGACGGCGATACATCTACAAACGATACCCTTGCTATTATGGCATCGGGCAAGGCAGGCAACAGAATGATTACCAACAAAAACGAAGATTACTATACATTCTTAAGCGGACTTACCGCAGCTTTCAGAGCACTTGCAAAGAAACTTGCGGGTGACGGCGAAGGCGCAACAAAACTTCTTGTTTGCAAGGTTGAGGGTGCTAAGAGCAAGCCCAACGCTGTTAAAGTTGCAAAGAGCATTATCGGTTCAAGCCTTGTAAAAGCCGCAATGTTCGGCTCAGATGCAAACTGGGGCAGAGTATTGTGTGCAATCGGTTACAGCGGCGCTGATGTTGATGTTAAAAAGGTAGATGTTTCTTTTGAATCCGCCAAAGGCAATGTTCTTGTATGCAAGGACGGCGCAGGAGTTGAGTTTTCGGAAGAAAAAGCAAAGGAAATTCTGCTTGAAAAGGAAATCAACATTCTTGTATCATTAAATGACGGTTTTGGCTATGCCGAGGCTTACGGTTGTGACCTCACTTACGATTATGTAAAAATCAACGGAGACTACAGAACCTAATTGGCAAAGTAATTTGCCAAACCATAATTTATCTGAAAAACGGGCATTAAATTTATATCAGGGGAAATGAAAAATGGATATTAATAAAAGAGCAAAAGTCTTAATACAAGCTATGCCGTATATTCGTAAATTCAGCGGTGAAACAATTGTTGTAAAATACGGCGGCAACGCAATGATAAACGATAAACTCAAAAGCGCCGTTATGAGCGATATTGCACTTATGCGCCTTGTAGGCGTTAATGTTGTGCTTGTTCACGGCGGTGGCCCTGAAATAAATGCAATGCTTAAGGCAGTCGGCAAAGAAAGCAAGTTCGAAAACGGTATGCGTGTTACCGACGAAGAAACTATTGACATTGTGCAGATGGTACTTGCAGGCAAGGTAAACAAAAACCTTGTTCAGCTTATGGAAAAACACGGTGGAAAGGCAATCGGTCTTTGCGGTCTTGACGGCAATATGCTTATGGCGGAAAAACTTGTTACAAGTGCAGACCTCGGCTATGTAGGCGAGATTAAAGAAGTAAATCCAGAACCTTTGCAGAATGTTATCAACAACGGTTATATTCCGATTGTGGCTACCGTTGCAAGCGGTTATGACGGAAATGTTTATAATGTAAACGCAGACATTGCCGCCGCTCACATTGCGGCAAAAATCGGTGCCAAAAAGCTCATTCTTATGACAGACATCAGAGGTCTTTTAAAAGATGTAAACGACGAAGACTCGCTCATATCTGTTGTAAATGTCAGCGAAGTTCCTATGCTCAAGCGTGAGGGCATCATAAAGGGCGGTATGATTCCGAAAATTGACTGCTGTGTTGAGGCTGTAAGAAGCGGCGTAAGCAGAGCACACATTATTGACGGCAGAATTGAACACTCTATCCTCATTGAAATGTTCAGTGATGAGGGTATCGGCACAATGTTCTATTAATAGATTTGCAAATATTTTGCCTACGGGCAGTTGATAAGGAAAAACAGATATGACAATCAGAGAAATGACAATCGATGACTACGAGGAAGTATTTGCCCTCTGGCAGATTACCTCAAAAAGAGCCTTGTCCAAGGCTGACGAAAAAGCAAAAATAGAATCTTATCTGACAAGAAGCGAGGGTATGAGCAAGGTTGCCGTAATTGACGGTAAAATTGTAGGTACTGTACTTGCAAGTCATGACGGCAGACGAGGATTTATTCACCATATGGCGGTTCTGCCAGATTACCGAAGAAACCGAATCGGTCACGAACTTGCAAAAAGCGCTATCAAAGCGATTAAAGACCAAGGAATTGATAAAACTCATATCTTCTGCTATCAGAACAATACCACGGGTCAGAGCTTCTGGCAAGATTTCGGATTTAAAAAGCGTGAGGATATATTTGTTTTTTCCTTTAATAACGAAGATGTAGATAACACTTAAGGGGTGGTATGATGAATACAAAGGAAAAAGATTCGCAGTACATAATGCACACCTACGGCAGATACAATGTAGCTTTAAAAAGCGGCAAGGGTGCAACTGCTTATGACGAGGACGGTAAAAAATATGTTGATGTCGCATCGGGTATCGGTGTAAACAGCCTCGGCTGGTGCGAGGACGGCTGGGTAAAAGCCGTAAGCGAACAAGCAAACACAATTCAGCATATGTCAAACTACTTTTATTGCCCGCAGGCAAGTAATCTTGCCGAAAAACTCTGTACACTTACAGGCTTTTCAAAGGTATGCTTCGGAAACAGCGGTGCGGAGGCTAATGAATGTGCCATTAAAGTTGCGAGAAAATACAGCTTTGATAAGTACGGTGCTGACCGCAATGAGATTATTACACTCAACAATTCTTTCCACGGCAGAACAGTAACCACACTTTCGGCTACAGGACAAGATGTGTTCCACAACTACTTTTTCCCGTTTACACAGGGATTTTCTTATGTTGACGCCAACGATATGAACGCTCTTGAAAATGCCGTAACAGACAAAACCTGCGCAGTTATGCTTGAGCTTATTCAGGGCGAGGGCGGTGTAAATATCCTTGATAAAGACTATGTTCAGAGCCTTGTTAAGTTCTGTAACGAAAAGGATATTCTTGTTATTGTTGACGAGGTACAGACAGGTGCAGGCAGAACAGGCAAGCTGTTCGCTTTCCAGAATTTTGAAGTAAAACCTGACATTTTCACAGTTGCAAAGGGCATTGGCGGCGGACTTCCGATCGGCTTATGCGTTTGCGGCGAAAAACTAAAAGATGTAATGTCACCTTCGACTCACGGCACAACATTCGGTGCAAACCCTGTTGTTTGCGCAGGTGCAAACTATGTGCTTGATAAAATTTCAAAGCCGGAGTTTCTCTCCGAGGTTGAGTCAAAGGGTAAATATATAGAAGAAAAAGTCCTCAAAATGGACGGCGTAAAGGCTGTTCGCAGAATGGGACTTATGATTGGCATTGAGCTTAAAGACGGCGACGCACACGACATTGCGGCAAAATGCGTTGAAAACGGACTTATTATCATTACCGCAAAGTCACTTTTAAGAATGTTGCCGCCGCTTAACATTACAAAAAAAGAAATCGACCTTGCGCTTGATATTCTTGAAAAAACATTAAAGGAGAATTAAAATGAAGCATTTACTTAAACTTGAAGATTGGTCAACAGATGAAATCATCAATACACTTAACCTTGCTGACCAGCTTAAATATGAGCAGAAACACGGCATTGAGCACAAAATTCTTGCCGGCAAAACACTTGGTATGATTTTTGAGAAGTCAAGCACAAGAACAAGAGTTTCTTTTGAAGTAGGTATGACACAGCTCGGCGGTTATCCGCTCTTCCTTTCATCCAATGATTTACAGATCGGCAGAGGCGAGCCTGTTCAGGATACAGCAAGAGTTCTCTCTCGTTTTCTTGACGGTATTATGATCAGAACATTTAAGCAGGAAGAGGTTGAGGCTCTCGCCGAGTACGGCTCTATTCCGATTATCAACGGTCTTACAGACTACTGCCACCCTTGTCAAGTACTCGCTGACCTTATGACTATCCGTGAGTTCAAGGGTAAACTTGAGGGACTTAAAATGTGCTTTATCGGTGACGGCAACAATATGATGAACTCTCTCATTGTCGGCGCACTCAGCACAGGTATGTCTTTCTCTGCAGCTTGCCCAAAGGGATATATGCCGCCTGAACACATTATTGAATTCGGTAAAAAGTACGGCAACGGCAAATTTGAAATTGTTGAAGACCCAATGGAGGCTGCAAAGAACGCTGATGTTGTTTATACAGATGTTTGGGCATCTATGGGACAGGAAGAGGAGAAGAAGATCCGTGAACAGGCATTTGCCGGCTATCAGGTAAACAAAGAGCTTATGTCTGTTACAAATCCGGAGTGTATGGTTCTTCACTGCTTACCTGCTCACCGTGGCGAAGAAATCACTGCCGATGTATTTGAAGAGCATGCCAATGAAATCTTTGAAGAGGCAGAAAACAGACTTCATGCGCAAAAAGCGGTTCTTGTTGAATGTATGTCAGACAAGAAAATTCGTGAATAATACCAAAAACAAGCAAGATAAACAACTTTGTTTACTGCAAAAAAATAAAAAAACTAAGATTCGACAGTAATTTAATGTAAAGTATTTACAAAAAAGAATTATTGTGTTAAAATATAGTTCAAAGTAGATAATTGGGCAAAATTTTATATATATAATTTTGTTCAACGATTTGCTAAATACTTTAGAGAGGCGGTATAAATAATGAAAAAGTTATCTGCAATCCTTGCATCAGCAACAGTTATTGCTATGGCTAGCGTGCCGGCTTTTGCCGCTGGTATCAACAGCGCAGAACAGGCTGTACTTGACAAGCTTTCAGAAGTAAACACAAGCTACAACGGTGGTTTTATTACTAATGCTGATGAGATGCTCAACCAGGCTGAAAACTACTTCAACACTATTGACATGACAGACGCAGAATCTAAGGAGATTATTGCGGACATCAATGATGCTGTAGATTACCTTAAGTCACAGGGTGCTTCAACTGTTAAGGATCTTAACACAGCCCAGAAGCAGGAGCTCTTCACTTATGGTCAGAAGGCTGCCAATGTTGTAGGCGTTACAGTTTCTTACGACAAGGCAACTAAGACTGTTTCTGCTACTGACAAGAACGGCAACGCAATTGTTAGCACAAAGGTTACAACTGACAGTAAGGGTAACACAACAACTACAAGCAATGCTATTGCTACAACAGGCGCTAATGTAAACACATTCGCTGTTGCTACAGTTGCAGGCGCAGCAGTTGCTCTTGCAGCAGGTGCTACAGTTGTTCTTTCTGTTAAAAAAAGAGAAAGAGCTTGATTGTAAATGTCTGATATGAAAAATACCAGACACAGGCATAAAAAAATTGGTGGGAAGGGTTTTTTAATTCTTCCCTCTATATTTTTTGTGGTAATTTATCTTTTAGGCTACCTTGTACTTATGCCGTCATCTTCTTTAATTTCGGCAGCAGGTCTTATGTTTTCGGACTCTGCAAGAGATTATTCCACAGAATATAACAATATATTTGTGCCGGTGTCAGAAAACGAAAATGAAACCGATTCAAATAAAAAACTGCCTATAAGTGAAATCCAATACCCAAAGACAGGCGAGCAATTCGGCGAACTTATCATAGAGGATTGCTCTATTGACAATAACCTTTTCTTCGGTGACGGAAATGTTGCGTTGCGAAACGGTGTAGGCATATATAACGGCAGTTTTATACCGGGTTACGGAAAAACAATTCTTGTAGCCGGACACAACAATACATATTTTAACGGACTTAAAAACGCTAAGGCAGGGCAGACTGTTACCATTAAGACAAGCTACGGTAATTACACATACGAAATTACCGATACGGCTGTAAAGAAAGCGACAGACACCTCTGCGTATGATTTAAGCGCAAATGAAGAAAATCTCATAATGTATACCTGTTATCCGTTTGACGAGCTTGGTCTTACAGATCAGAGATTTTTTGTGTATGCAAAATATGTTTCAGGTCCTCAGATTGATAAAACATCAAAGGAGGGCTGAATATGTCAACAGTTAAAAAGATAGTTAATATATTGCTTTCGCTTGTGCTTGCAGTGCTTTTAACAGTGCTTGCGTATGCTGTTTCGCTACAGTTCACACTGTTTAATGACAGCTTTATGCTTGACAATATGAACACCTGCAATTACATAACTGAGAAAAAGGACGAGATAACAAGCAGTTTGACCGACCTCGGTTATGCAAGCGGACTTGAAGAGGACTTTTTCAACGGCTTGCTTGATGAAATAATGATTCACGAGGATACTGAAAAGTATATACAGGATTATTATTCGGGCGAGGGCAGTGTGATTGATAAAACAGCTTTTAAACAGGCGTTTAATACAGCGCTTGACGATTATATAGAGCAAAAGGGCATAAGCGCCGACAGTGTTTCGAGCGAAAACAGGGAATACCTTATAAAAGAGGCGGCTAAAATTTATAAGCAGTCGCTGGAATTGCCGTTTTTCGGAACATTAGCGGGCAGATTTCAGAATGTTAAAAAGCTGTTGCCGTTTGTAATTGCAATATGTGCAGTGCTTTCGGCGCTGATTTGCGTAATATTTGTATTATCAACAAAATGGAAACATAGGGCAGTGCGCCATATTTATTATGCAACAGCCGCCACATTTTTGACAACATTGGTATTGCCGATAGTAATTTTGCTGTCAAAGAAGATTGAAACCTTTAACATAGCGTCAAGGGCAACATATATGCTGTTTGTATCGTGTGCAAATAACATTATAATGTGCGTGCTTGCGTGCTCACTGTTCTTTTTAATAGTATCGGTGGCATTGTTCTTGGTTTATAAACAGCTGTATAAAAAAGCGGTAAGCTGATTTAGAAAAGTATTAAGATACCCGATTGTAGCAAAGGCTATAATCGGGTTTTTGTTTGCTGTTTTGCAGTGATGGGGTGGGGAAAATCAGACTAACTTTTTAAGAAAATGACAAAATTATAAATTATGACTAAGTTTCAGTCGGGCAACAAAGTAAAGCAAAAGCTAAACTCTCCGTCCCGAAGTAAAAAGTTTGGTCAACCATTTCAAAGGTTGTGGGTATGGGCAACGCCCACAAATACTTTATGCTATCGCAAATTTTGATAAAGAGCCTTAATTATTAATCTTAGCGATGAAACACAAAAAAAATACCCGACTATAGCTTTTGCTATAATCGGGTAAATGTTTTTTATATAAGAATTACTCTTTGCTCTTAATGTACTCGTCAATAGCTGCTGCGGCTGTTTTGCCTGCACCCATTGCAAGAATTACTGTAGCAGCACCTGTTACAGCGTCACCGCCTGCATATACGCCCTCACGAGATGTAAGACCGTGCTCATCAGTGATAATGCCGCCCCACTTCTGTGTTTCAAGGCCCTTTGTAGTAGCCTTGATAAGTGGGTTTGGTGATGTACCGATAGAAATAACTACTGCGTCAACATCAAGTACAAACTCGCTGCCCGGCTTAACAACAGGTCTTCTTCTGCCGCTTTCGTCAGGCTCACCGAGTTCCATCTCAACGCACTTCATACCTGTTACAAACTCGTTTTCATCACCGAGAATTTCAACAGGGTTGTTAAGGAGCTTAAAGATAATGCCCTCTTCCTTAGCGTGCTCAACTTCTTCTCTTCTTGCAGGAAGTTCCTCTTCACTTCTTCTATAAACAATGTAAACTTCATCTGCACCAAGACGCTTTGCACAACGGGCAGCGTCCATAGCAACATTACCGCCGCCTACGATAGCAACCTTTTTAGCGTGCATAATAGGTGTAGCGGAATCCTCTTTATAAGACTTCATAAGGTTTGTTCTTGTGAGGAACTCATTTGCGGAATAAACGCCGCAAAGGTTCTCGCCCGGAATCTTCATAAATCTCGGAAGACCTGCACCTGAACCGATAAATACTGCCTCAAAGCCCATATCGTCCATAAGCTCGTCAATAGAGATAACTCTGCCGATAACCATATTTGTTTCAACCTTAACGCCGAGAGCCTTAAGTGTATCAACTTCTTTCTGAACGATTGACTTTGGAAGTCTGAATTCGGGAATACCGTAAACAAGAACGCCGCCTGCAAGGTGGAGTGCCTCAAAAACAGTTACATCGTAACCCATTTTTGCAAGGTCGCCTGCGCAAGTAAGACCTGAAGGGCCTGAACCTACTACAGCTACCTTATGACCGTTTGGCTCCGGCTTATTTACAACAACATCTGTCTGAGCATTGTGCCAGTCGGCAACAAATCTCTCAAGTCTGCCGATACCTACAGGTTCGGTCTTAATACCTCTTACGCATTTTGACTCACACTGTGTTTCCTGTGGGCAAACACGGCCGCAAACTGCAGGAAGTGAGCTTGATTTTGAAATTACATCATAAGCACCCGAAAAGTTGCCCTGTGCAACTTCCTTAATAAAATCAGGAATTGAAATATGTACCGGACAGCCCGATACGCAAGGCTTATGCTTACAATTAAGGCAACGCTGTGCCTCTTCGATTGCAACTTCCTCTGTGTAGCCTGTAGCTACCTCAAGAAAGTTTTTATTTCTTACATTAGGCTCCTGTGTAGGCATAGGAGCTTTTTTAGGTGACATATTCGGCATAATTACTCAACCTCCTTCTTAAACAGATTACAAGCTTCGCTGTAAGCCTTACGCTCAAATTCCTTGTACATAGCGCCACGCTTCATAGCCTCGTCAAAGTCAACCTGGAAGCCGTCAAAGTCAGGGCCGTCAACGCAAGCAAACTTTGTTTCGCCGCCAACCGTAAGACGACAGCCGCCGCACATACCTGTGCCGTCAATCATAATCGGGTTCATAGAAACTGTGGTAGGAATGTTGTAAGGCTTTGTTGTCTTAACAACGAACTTCATCATAATAAGTGGACCGATAGTAATTACAAGGTCGTAGTTCTCGCCGGCTTTAATCATCTCTTCGAGCGGAGTTGTAACAACGCCCTGTCTGCCGTGTGAACCGTCATCTGTCATAACAATAAACTTGTCTGAACAAGCCTTGAATTCGTCTTCAAGAATAACAAGGTCTTTGTTTCTGAAACCGACAATAGAGTGAACCTCTACGCCGAGCTCGTGGAGCTTTTCAGCTATAGGAAGTGCAATTGCACAGCCTACGCCGCCGCCTACAACGCAAACTTTCTTGTAGCCGTCTGTATGAGTAGGAACACCGAGCGGGCCTACAAAATCGTGAAGGCAGTCGCCCTCATTTAAGTGGTTGAGTTTTTCTGTTGTAGCACCGACAATCTGGAAAATAATACGAACTGTACCCTTTTCTCTGTCATAACCTGCAACAGTAAGCGGAATACGCTCACCGTCCTCGTCAACTCTAAGGATAATAAACTGACCCGGCTGTGCTTTTTTTGCAATAAGCGGAGCGTCAATTTCCATAAGAGTAACGGTAGGGTTGAGTGATTTCTTTTTAACTATCTTATACATCTCAAATCTATCCCTTCGTATAATCTTTTTAAATCCAACACAAAAAATCGCATTGTATGCTTAATAATAGTTTATCACAATAGCATTAAATTTTCAATACAAATTCGTCTTTTTTCATCATAATCCTTAAGCACTTTTTTCCAAAACAATGTACATACAGCCGTATAAATTCATCTTTTATTGTAAAAATATATTTGATACATTTTCAAATTCGCAGCAAAAAATCCGATTTGCAAAAAGCAAAACAAAATCACTCCAACTCTACATTATAAGTCAGAAAGGATAATAATATGTTTACAAACAAAAAGAAAATCGCACTTGTCGGTACAGGAATGGTCGGTATGAGTTTTGCATATGCGGCTCTGAATCAAAACCTTTGTGACGAGCTTGTACTCATCGACATAAACGAACAGCGAGCCAGAGGCGAGGCAATGGATTTAAACCACGGCATTGCTTTTTCGCCTGCCAGCACAAAAATCTACGCAGGAAATTACAGCGACTGTAAAGATGCCGACATCGTTGTAATCTGTGCGGGTGCCAGTCAGCGGCAACCGTCGCAAAGCAGACTTGAGCTGTTAAAAGGCAATTACGAAATTTTCCGAAAAATTGTTCCGCAGGTAACGGAAAGCGGATTTGAGGGCATATTTATTGTCGCTACAAACCCCGTTGACATTATGACAAGAATTACCTGCGAGCTTTCGGGATTTAAAGCCGAAAAAGTAATCGGTACAGGTACAACCCTTGACACCGCAAGGCTTAGGTATCTTTTGGGCGAATACTTTGAAGTTGACCCACGCAACATACACGCCTATGTAATCGGCGAACACGGCGACAGTGAATTTGTACCTTGGTCGCAGGCTCTAATTGCGGTAAAACCGATTTGTGATGTTCTTTCAGACAATTCCAAAAGCTATTTTATGGAGGATTTAGACCGAATAACCCGAGAAGTCCGTACCGCCGCACACGAAATTATCGCCGCCAAAAAAGCGACATACTACGGCATAGGAATGGCAATAGTGCGTGTAGCAAGAGCCGTGCTTGAAAACGAAAACTCCGTACTCACGGTATCCGTTAGATTACGGGGTGAATACGGCGGCAAAAAAGATGTTTTTCTCGGCAATCCGGCAATAATCGGCAGTGAGGGCGCAAAGCGTATGCTTGAACTAAAACTTACTCCGTCAGAACAAAAATATCTTGAAAATTCATATAACATTTTAAACGACACCTATAAAAGTATTTTGTAAATAAATACAAAGATTAAAAATTCGATTAACAGTCCGTCGGGAGAAAACTCCGCTCTCAACGGACTGTTTTTATTTGACTTTAATTTTTCCGAATGTTATAATGTAAGTATAAACAGGAATTTCGGGAGGTAAAGACATATGAAAAAGTTTAGAACCGCAGTGTCTGTTATCATTATGGTCATTGCCGGAATCGTCGGCTTTTTTGTCGGAGCATCTGTTAATGAGGCAATGACAGGAGCAGTTTTGTTCTCGATGATTTCCGGAATTGCGTGCATTATTTACACAATTGATAATTTTGAGAAATAATCGGATATACTTAAAAATATACTAAAATGTCTGTACAACAATGAATAAAGTCATCGGAGGACAGGGTGTCGTAACACCGTTCCGAGTATTCGGAACACTGTCGATAAGATGTCGGGTGAGCTCGGTTATTGATAATATAACCGAGCTGTTTTTATGTAAAAATAAAGGAGAGTGAAATATGATTCAGTTATTGGAGCATTTTACCTACAAAAAACTTATCCGATTTACAATTCCAACTGTTGCAATGATGATTTTTACATCTGTTTACGGGGTTGTTGACGGACTGTTCGTATCAAATGTTGCGGGCAGTGAGTCTTTTGCGGGAGTTAATCTGATTATGCCTGCGCTGATGATGCTCGGCTCTGTGGGATTTATGATTGGTACAGGCGGCAGTGCTCTTGTTTCAAAGACCATTGGCGAGGGCAACAAAAAACTTGCCAACCGCTATTTTTCAATGCTGATTTATTTTTTGGTAATTGCGAGTATTGTTTTAGCGGCAATCGGTATTTTGTTTATAAGACAAATCTCCGAACTTTTGGGCGCAGAGGGCGAAATGGTTAATATTTGTTCGGTTTACGGCAGAACTCTTTTGTTCGCTCTCCCCTTCTTTATGCTTCAGAACTGCTTTCAGAGCTTTCTTGTAGTTGCCGAAAAACCCGCAATGGGACTTGGAGTTTCTCTTGCCGCAGGACTTACAAATATGGTGCTTGACTTCCTGTTTATCTATGTATTAGGCTTGGGCGTATTTGGCGCTGCGCTTGCAACCGGTATAAGCCAATTTATCGGCGCAATGATCCCGATATTCTACTTTGCACGCAAAAACAAGTCGCCGCTGAAGCTTGTTAAAACCAAACTTGAACTTAAACCGATACTTAAAACCTGCACAAACGGCTCTTCCGAAATGGTAACAAACATTTCAATGTCGCTTGTAAATATGCTCTACAATTTACAGCTTGTTAAATATGCGGGTTACGACGGCGTTGTAGCTTACGGCATTATAATGTATGTCGGATTTATTTTTGTCGGCACTTACCTCGGCTACTCGGTCGGAGTTGCTCCGATTATCGGATACCACTACGGCGCAGGAAATACCGATGAGCTGAAAAGCCTTTTCAAAAAAAGTCTTATTTTGCTGTCGGCAACCGCAGTTATCCTTACCGCCTGTGCAGAAATTTTTTCCTCTGCTCTGGCAGGAATTTTCGTAGGATACAACAAAGAACTGCACAATATGACAACCAATGCAATCTGCCTGTTTGCGCTGTCATACATTATAAGCGGTATCAATATCTTTGCTTCGGCATTTTTTACAGCGCTGAACAACGGTCTTGTTTCCGCTATAATTTCATTTTTGAGAACGCTGGTTTTTCAGGTCGCATTTATCTTTATTCTTCCGTTATTACTTGACCTCAACGGAATTTGGCTTGCCGTTGTCGGCGCCGAAATTTGCTCGCTCATTGTAAGCATATCGTTCTTTGTAGCCAACAGAAAAAAATATAAATATGTATAATAAAAAGCTGTTTTTCTTGTGGGAAAGACAGCTTTTTCTCCGCTTGGCGCACAAATTTATTGCTATTGCCTGCAAAATATGTTATCATAAATATGTATATATTCGGACAGGCGTTCAGTCTGTTAATTCAGGTGCAGGCTTACCTGCAAATATCTGCGAAAAGGTGATAGAATTGTCATTTCCACAGGACAAAATTAGAAATTTCAGCATAATTGCTCATATTGACCACGGCAAAAGTACGCTTGCCGACCGTATTCTTGAGCAGACCCATTCGGTATCTGCCCGTGATATGGAGTCACAGCTCCTTGACGATATGGAACTTGAGCGTGAGCGTGGCATAACAATAAAGGCTCGTGCCGTATCGGTTACTTATGATGCCGACAATGGCGAAAAATATCTTTTCAACCTCATTGACACTCCCGGTCATGTTGACTTTAACTACGAGGTTTCCCGTTCTTTGGCGGCTTGTGAGGGTGCAGTGCTTATTGTTGACGCATCTCAAGGCATTGAGGCTCAAACTCTCGCCAACACTTATCTTGCTGTCGACAGCGGTCTTGAAATTGTGCCCGTAATCAACAAAATCGACCTGCCGAGTGCCGATCCTGACAGAGTTATCGAAGAAATTGAAGATGTAATCGGTATTCCTGCCGAGGACGCACCAAAAATTTCCGCTAAGCAAGGCATCAATATTCACGCTGTCCTCGAAAAAATCGTATCAGACATTCCTGCTCCGACAGGCGATGTCAACGCACCTCTCCGTGCGCTGATTTTTGACAGCTACTACGACAGCTACAAAGGCGTTATCATTTATGTTCGTCTTAAAGAGGGACAGATTCACCCGGGTGACGAATTTAAACTTATGGCAACAGGAAGTACATTCACCGTTGTGGAATGTGGTCTTATGCATGCCACATCAATGGAATCTACCAACGGACTTTACGCAGGTGAAGTTGGTTACATTGCCGCATCAATCAAAACTCTTGCAGATGCAAAGGTTGGTGACACTGTTACTCTTACCTCAAATCCTGCCAAAGAGCCTTTACCGGGTTATCGTGAGGCTCAGCCAATGGTTTACTGCGGTATTTATCCTGTTGACGGTGCAAAGTACGGCGACCTGAAAGATGCTCTTGAAAAATTACAGCTCAACGATGCGGCGCTCTCCTTTGAGCCGGAAACCTCGGTTGCTCTCGGCTTTGGCTATCGCTGCGGATTCCTCGGACTTCTTCATATGGAGATTATTCAGGAAAGAATTGAGCGTGAATATCAGCTTGACCTTATTACAACCGCACCGAGTGTAATTTACAGAATTACAAAAACAGACGGCACCGTTGAAATGATAGACAACCCGACAAATTATCCTGACCCTGCGCTTATAGCAATGGCTGAAGAGCCGATGACTACCGCACATATTTACTCACCAAAGGAATATGTGGGCAACATTATGGAGCTTTGTCAGGACAGACGAGGCATATTTATAGATATGCAGTACATTGATGCAGACAGGGTTGACTTGCACTATGAATTACCGCTTGCCGAGATTATTTACGATTTCTTTGATACCTTAAAATCACGCACAAGAGGTTATGCATCTTTTGACTATGAGCTTAAGGATTATGTAAAGAGCAACCTTGTTAAACTTGACATTATGCTCAACGGTGATGTTGTCGATGCACTGTCGTTTATTATTCACGCAGACAAGGCATATGGCAGAGCGAGAAAGATGGCGGAAAAGCTCAAGGAGAAAATTCCAAGACAGCTGTTTGAAGTTCCGATTCAGGCTTGCATTGGCGGTAAAATCATTGCGAGAGAAACCGTTAAGGCTATGAGAAAAGATGTACTTGCAAAGTGCTACGGCGGTGATATTTCCCGTAAAAAGAAACTTCTTGAAAAGCAGAAAGAGGGTAAAAAGCGTATGCGCCAGCTCGGCTCTGTTGAAGTTCCGCAAGAGGCATTTATGGCTGTACTTAAACTCGATACAGATTGATTTAATCGGTAGAATTTATATAATGATAAAATTAAACTCGGATTACGGCAATGGCTGTAATCCGAGTTTTGGTTTTGAGAAAAAGCTGCACTTAAAAACAAAAGAGTTAAAATTTAGGTCAACCCTTTTTAAAGGGTTGCGGGTTTGGGCAGAGCCCATAAAACAGTAAAAATAGACTGATTAAAAATATAAACAAGCATTTGTAATTAATACCACAGAATAACTATACTTTAGATTTATCAAGACTTTAAAATAAAGTAAAAATCAAGATTAATGAGTGGCAGAAAGTAGGAAAGTAGCACTTGAGTGTCAATAGAAAAAAGGAATTTTAAAGAACGCAAAAGTTTGTGTGTGGCTATTTTGCCCTTGAAAAGTGGCAAAATAGTAGTTGCAGTAGCGTGGCTTTTCCTTTATTGCTGTCACATTTTTAGGCTCTCGCCATTATGTTCAAGCCGCCAAACAGCAAGCTGTTCGGCTATCGTTAGATTGCATAAACGGAAAGTATTTGTGGGCGTTGCCCACACCCACAACCTTTGAAAAGGTTGACCAAACTTTTTAATTCGTGACGGAAAGTCTTTTCATTCGCTAAAATTGTTGCCCGACCAAAAGTAACCTGTTTTTTATTCCACTCGATGTTAACAAAATGGTTGACCTAAATTTTTTAACTTTATCTCTGTAATTTAATTCTGCAATTACGCAAAAGAAAAATACTCGTCATCGCAAATGCAATGACGAGTATTTATTTTTAAATCATCCGATTATTAAGTGTGATAATTTAGTTTGCTTTGCCGAGATCCCAGTAGCCGAGGAACATACCGTAGCCGTCTGTGCTTGAACCTGTTACCTTAGAATCGCAAACAACGAATGTTTCGTTGTTGTGGTCTGCAACTGAGAATGTACCCTTGTTGTATGCTGAGCTGTAAGCACCGCTCTTTGCGTTAAGTACATTGTAGCCGTTTGAGAGGATTGTTCTGAAAACACCGTTGCTGTTGCAGAATACAACATTCTTTGCACTGTCAATAGCCTCAATCTGATCGCTGTTGAGTGTTACCTTATATACAGAGTACTCACCTGCTGTAAGAGCGTTTGTCTTTAATGAAGGTGTGAACTTTTCATCTGTTTTCTCCATAGCAATCTTAGTAAGGCCATTTGCCGAGTTGCTTGAACCGTATGCAAGGTAAACGCCCTTATTCATAGCTGTTTTGCTCTTTGCAGGGTTAGGGAATACACAATAAAGTGTAGCTGTGCTCTCAACAATTTCGATTTCAGTTGTTGACCAGTAACCTGTAAATGTGCCGTAGCCCTCAATGCTTGTGCCTGTTGTTACACCGTCACAAATTACAAATGTGTTCTTCTCTCTGTCAGCAAGTTTTGCCTTTGTTGTTGAGTATGTGCTTGAATACTGAGTACCTGCCGGAGCTTTCATAACGCTGTACTTACCGTTGATGTATGTTCTGTAAGTACCAGATGCGTTCTCGAAGATTACATATGATGAAGAATCAATAGCCTTTACCTGATCCTCTGTAAGAGTTACAGTGTATACAGGATATGTGCCGTCTACAAGCTGTGTTGACTTAGAATCAACATCAACATATGTGCTTGTTCTTGTCATCTTAATCTTTGTGAATGAATCGAGCTTATAGTCGTTGCTGTAAGCAAGGTAAACACCCTGATTCCAGCAGTTCTTCCACTTAGCAGATGCAGGAGCTACAGCATTGATAGTTGTGCACTTTGTCCAGTAACCTGTGTATGTACCGAAACCGTCAACGCTTGTGCCTGTTGCTACATCACCGTTCATAATGAATGTGTAGCCGTTGAGGTCTGCTACTGAAGTTTTAGCTGTGTTGTAGTCTGCACTGTATGTGCCTGACGGAGCTTTAAGTAAGTTGTACTTTGAGCTTACATAAGTTCTGTAAGTATTTGACTTGTTTGTAAGAACAACATATGTTGCCTTGTTAATAGCCTCTGCCTGTTCCTTTGTAAGTGATACCGAGTAGAGAGCATATGTGCCGTTTGTGAGTTTTGTTGACTTTAAGTCAGGTGTGAGATACTCTGTTGTCTTTGTGAGCGGAATCTTTGTGAATGAGTTGAGCTGGTAGTTGTTGCTGTATGCAAGGTAAATACCGTCATCCCAACACTTAGGACTTGATACTGTCTTTGGAACAACAAAGTTGAGTGTTACCTCGTCAGTTTGCTCTGCTGTTGCAGAAATCTTTGTGCTTGTCTTAGCTGTGAAGTTTTCAAAACCAGGAGTTGAAGTAACATCTGTCTGAGCTACTCCGCCTCTTACAACAGGCTTGAACTTAAGGTTGTAGTTGCTGTCAAGGTAACCTACGCTAAGTGTTTTAAGGTTGAAGTCAACTGTTGTGTCGCCTGTGCCGATTACATTGAAGTAAACTCTTGCAAGAGCCTTGCCGCCACTGAAATCAGCAAGATTCTGAATTTCACTGAAGTTAGATTTGATTGTGCCCTTAGCGTCAATAATGTTAGTAACCTCGTTAGTAACATATGGCATAAGCTTAGCTGAACGCTCCTTATCAACAGCGAGCTTTGTGTTATCGTAAGTAAGTGTCCACTCTGCATTTACAAGATTCATTGATGAATCTACAATGTACTCAAGACAAACTGTATCGCCCTTCTTAAATGTTACATTTGCATTTGAGAAGTAGTTAGATTTACTTGAGATATTAAGGTTTGTGCCCTGTGTAGGTGACTGTGTTGTCGGAGCTACTGTAGTCGGCTGTGTAGGTCTTACTGTAGTCGGCTGTGTAGGTCTTACTGTTGTTGGCTGTGTAGGTCTTGCTGTTGTCGGCTGTGTAGCCTGAGAAGCTGTTGTAGGAA
>OGNF01000070.1_pt1 | contig 100913 bp, 82 predicted proteins | sample 1573321 | NCBI WGS metagenome assembly OGNF01 (sample SAMEA2581911, study PRJEB24529) | metagenome | biome: Human gut stool | place: China | collected 2011 | reverse complement strand
TTTGATATTTTGCGATTGGCAGACCGCAATTTTATTTTATCAAAGGAGGAATTTTTTATATATTTTCTTTATCGCTTAAGCTTCCCAGAACCCCGCGTCTAACGCGGGGTTTTCTTTATACAATAATAAGTGCGCAAACAAATTGTTTGCGCACTTATTATTTATATAAACTCTCCCAATCCTCCATTATAACAATCAACTAACAAACCTACTTTATTATCATATGCTTTGTCATCTATTAAGATAGTTATATTTTCATCTAAAAATTCAATTTTATTATTACGCAAAAGTTTTTCATAAGCACTTTCTGAATGTATATTATCAGCCTGATAATATACATTTACACAATATGCCCCCATTTTCCTCATAAGTTCTTTAGTTCTTGCTCCACTGCGTAATTCTCGTTCAATTATTTTAGCATTGCTATCAAACGGAATAAAAATACTTTTGGTATTATCGTTAATTATCTTTACCATAGATGCTATTGTTTTAAAATAAAAGCGCTGCCTTCCCTGTTTTAAAAATTCAAACATTTTATGCCTATCAAGATTTTCTGCTAATAATAAATGTAATTTATTAAAATAGGCAGTTATAGCTTCAGGTGAAGATATATCGTTATATTCTTGCAAAATATTTTCTGTAACCTGTTTTTCAAGCAAACGTAATTTATTGCTACTATTTCCTTCTAATTTAAAAACATATACTATACTATCTTTGGCATTATGCTTACCTTCTCTATTACATCTTCCTGCCGCTTGCACAATACTATCCAATGCATCCATTTCCTTATAAACTGTAGGAAAATCGACATCAACCCCAGCTTCTATTAAGCTTGTAGATATAACGCGACATACTTCTCCATTTTTTAATTTTGCACGTATTTCTTCAAGTATCCGTTTTCTGTGTGCAGGACACATATTTGTAGATAAATGATAAACACTCTTTTCCTCTTTTAATAATTCAAAAATTTGTTGAGCTGTACGTTTCGTGCCAACAATACATAAAACCTGACTATACTTTTTTAATTTGCCAGCTAATTCACTTTCTGTTAATTTCCCTAAAATTTTTATTTTAGTTCGTTTGAATACATCATAATAAAATTTAGGTTTATCAATAATCTCTATTGCTTTATCATCAAAAAATTTATCAAGTGATGGCTGTGTAGCTGTACATAAAACAACACAGCAATTATAATGCTCCGTAAGCTCTTTTATAACTTCAACACACGGAAGCAAATAATCTTCCGGAAGCATCTGCACTTCATCAAAAATAATAATGCTATTGGCAATATTATGCAGTTTACGACATTTAGAAGGCTTATTAGCAAATATAGATTCTATAAATTGCACATTTGTTGTAACTATAAGCGGAGCATCCCAATTTTCTGTCGCCAGTTTTTTACGGTTGCTGTCATCAGTATCGTCATAAACAACATTCATATGATGTTCTACAACGTTATTTTTTCCAATAATATCTTTGAAAACGCCAGCATTTTGTTCAATAATTGAAGTATATGGAATAACATATATAATACGCTGCCTTCCTGTAAGAACCGCCCTGTTTAATGCAAATGATAAAGACGATAGAGTTTTTCCTCCGCCAGTTGGAATTGTTAGCGTATACAAATTTTTATGAAGTTGTTTACTGTTACAACCAATGTCTTGGCACTGTTTTAGTAATTCACACCGCATTTTATTTAATGCGCTTAAATCTGGATTAAATTTTGAAGTACGTTTATCAACTAATAATTTCATTTCAGCTATATCTATAAATCCGTTTCTTAAAACTGTTTTATTTGATAAAAATGCTTCTGTATCCAAATAATCTGCATCTACAAGGCAAGAATATAACATTCTTGCATAAAACATTTGCCCAAAAGCGGTCGTTAATTTTTTAGTCATATCCGGAACTTCAAAAACATTAATTGAAGGCAGATATTCTTTATAAACGGTATATTCCGGCAAAATACTATTATTCAATCTATAAAAGAAAGTACCTTTTTCGCTTGTTTTGGGATTATCTCCCATATCAGGCAACCCCCCATGATGCCCAGCAATACACATTGCCAAAAGAAAAAATGTTGGGTTTTTACAGTTCATTCCAGTTTTAAAAAGTTCTATACTTCCGGCACCTGTATGGTCTACGCTGCCTTTTACACCGCCGTGCAATAAATAATTTTGAAATTCTTTGCTGTATTTTCCTATATCATGATATAGTCCTAATATTTTCCCATAAATAGGTTCTGTAAACAAAGCCGCAAACTTTTCGGCATAATTAGCTGTACCTGCTGCATGTTCTAAAATGGTCTGATATAATTTACAGTCTTTATCTAAATGCGCTAAATATTCCATAAATTTACCTCTTTTTTATAATTATGTGTTTACAATTCAACAGCATTATAGATTTACCTGCTTTAGTATATAAAAAAGCTCAATACACCAACAAATGCACTGAGCTTTTAATTAAAATATATTTTTATGAATATAAAAACTTTACTGCTGTACATAATATACTTATGTTGCAGTAACCTCCCTACTCTACCTTTTTAAACCTGCTTTTGGGCTGGCGGCAGATGGGGCAGGTAAAGTCGTCCGGCTCTTTGGTTAAATCGCCTTCGTACACGTAGCCGCAAATGGTACATACCCATTTTTCGCCTGCGGTTTCCACAGTTTCTTCCTGGTAGGTAGGCGCGTTTTTAGGTGCTTTGCCTTTAATTACATCATGGTAATATTTATAGGTCATAGGTGTGTAATCGCCAAGCACTTCCGCATCAACAACGCGCGCCAAAATTACAAAATGGGTTTCCATTTCATATTTGCCAAGCACTTCGGCAGTAATGTAACCGCTGGTTTTATCAGTTATAACAGGCAGTCCGTTTTTCATTTCCCAGCTAAAGCCGCAAGCCTCAAATTTATCCGTATCACAGCCGGAGCAGAAGCCTAATCTTGCAATAACATTTTGCGGTGTTGCTTCCGAAAGAATTGTTAAGGCAAATTTTCCGGATTTTTCGAGCGCGGTAAAGGTATAGTTATTTTTATTAACGCTGATAGCAATGGTTGGGTTATCGCTTGTTACCTGTACTGCGGTGTTTATAATGCAGCCTGTTGGCCTTTCGCCGTCCATTACCGTAAGCGCATACATGCCATACGAAATTTTCCACAAAACTGATTTATCCATTTCACTGCCTCCATTTCTTGTTAAAAAATTTTATGCTTTGCACTTTTGTTAACAAAACAATTATTACTGCTATAATTATTATAACTTTTACATATTGTAATAAGCAATAAATATTTAAAAATCTGCAAAAAAATAACCCGGCTTGCAGCCGGGCTTTTTTATATTGCCGTTATGCCTGTCCAAGCACAACCATGTCTTTGCCGAGCATTGGCAGTTTGTTGCCAAAAGCGTCGTACTTATATAAATCAAGGCGTTCTATATCGGCTTTTTCGGCAGGCAGGTTTAAATTATACTGCTGGTTTAAGGTGTTTATTAAATCAACTGCTTTCATGCTGCCGTTTGGCGTTATGCGGCAGCCAAAAGTAAGCACCAGTTCTCCGCCGCTGTTTTGAGCTGTAATATGCGGTATAAAAAACTTAACGTCAATTTCTTTTACTTTTGTTTTGGCTTTAGGCGCTGCTTTGGCATAAATTATGCTTTCAGCTTCGTTAAACGCCGCCACAGCTTCGTCAACCGGCTTGTCATACGGCAGGGTTACGCGGTAATCTGCGCCGCCCGCTTCCGCCATAAGCGCGGGGGCATTGGTTGCCGTTACATCTGCCGCCAAAATGCGGATTCCACGCGGCAGTGCTTTTTGCATTTTTTCCGCAGCTTCTTCTGCTGTCATAGGTTCGGCCAGTTCAATTTCGCAAAATTCTGCATAACTGACCACGCCAACGCCCAGTGCCGATGCCAGCGAAAATTTTAAATGCGGGTTAAAGCCTTCGCTATAAGCGGCAGGCAGTTTTGCCCTGCGGATAGCGCGTTCGATAGTACGCACGTATTCAAGATGGGATATAAACCTTATGCTTTTATCTTTGGTTATTTTTAATCTCAGTTTCATCTTATTAACCTTCCACTTTAACTTGTACGCCAAGTTTTTGGCAAACACCGCAGCCGGTGCAGCTGCCGCGGCGGCAGTCATGCGTCAGTTCGCCGCGCTGTGCTTTTTTATATTCATTGCGCAAAAAGGCGCGTGATACCGCAGGCTGAATATGTTCCCACGGAAATACTTCGTTTTCGCCGCGCTCGCGGGCAATGTAAAATTCTTTATCAAGCCCGCAGTCCTGCAAGGCTTGCAGCCAGCGTTCATAATCAAACTGTTCGCTCCAGCCGTCAAATTTGGCTCCGCGCTGCCATGCAAGATATAACGCTTTGCCAAGGCGTCTGTCGCCGCGCGCAAAAACGGCTTCCATAATGCTGGTTTCCGGGTCGTGATACTGGAAAGTAATATTTTTTACCTTTAAGGCATCTTTTAACAAATACTGTTTGCGGCGCAGTTCGTCCATGCTGTTCTGCGCGCTCCACTGAAACGGCGTATACGGTTTTGGCACGAAGCTGCTGGCGCTTACGGTAACTTTGCAGCCGCCCTTGCCTGTAATTTCGCGGTATTTATACTGCACCTTCTTCGCCAAATCGGCAATAGCAAGTACGTCCTCATCGGTTTCACCGGGCAGGCCAATCATAAAATACAGTTTTACACTGCTCCAGCCCGATTTAAATGCCGCGCTGACGGCGTTCATTAAATCTTCTTCGGTTACGCCTTTATTAATAACGTCGCGCATACGCTGGCTGCCAGCCTCCGGTGCAAAGGTAAGGCCGCTTTTACGCACTGCCTGCACTTCTTTGGCCAGGTCTACCGAGAAGCTGTCGATACGCAGCGACGGCAGCGAAACACTTACGCGTTCGTCTTTAAATTCGGCAATCATGTCGTGAATCATCGGCGCAAGGCAGGTATAATCAGCCGTGCTTAACGATACCAGCGAAATCTCGTTATAACCTGTGTTATCCACCAGTTTGCGCGCCAACGCCTTTAAAACTTCGGGATGGCGCTCACGCACGGGGCGGTATACCATACCGGCATGGCAAAAACGGCAGCCGCGTGTACAGCCGCGGAATACTTCAAGCATAATGCGGTCGTGTACAATTTCGCCGAAAGGCACTACCGGCGCTGTCGGGAAATCAACATCATTCAAATCTTTTATAACGCGTTTTTCAATAACGGCAGGCGCACCTTCATAAGTAGGCACCACTGCTTTTACGGTGTTATCTTCGTTGTATTCGGTTTTATAAAAGCTTGGTACATAAATGCCTTTAATCTTTACGGCACGCTCTAAAAAGCCTCTGCGTCCGCCATAGCGGCCTTGTTTCTTCCATTCGCGGTAAGCGTTTAAAAGCTCAACCAAAACTTCTTCGCCTTCGCCGATAACGGCCATGTCAAATACATCCGCCAAAGGCTCCGGGTTATATACGCACGGCCCGCCAACAACAACAAACGGGTCAGCTTCGCCGCGTTCTGCCGCTAAAACAGGCACCTGCCCCAAATCGAGCATGTTTAAAATATTGCTGTACGAAAGTTCATACTGCAGGGTAAAACCAACAAAGTCAAAATCTTTCAGCACTTTATTGGTTTCAAGGCTGCGCAAAGGTATGCTGTGTTCGCGCATTTTTGCTTCCATGTCTGTCCACGGCGCGCACACGCGTTCTGCCGCCAGCCCGCGTTCTTTATTTACAATATGGTACAAAATTTTAAAGCCCAAATAGCTCATGCCAATTTCGTACACATCCGGAAACGCCAGTGCAATGCTTACTTCAGTTTCTTCCGGCGTTTTTACAATGCTGCCGAACTCATCACCAGTATAGCGTGCCGGTTTGGCAACACTGCTTAAAATATCTATCGTCAGTTCTTTGTTCACGTTCTTCCTCCTCAAAATTGCAGCTGCTGCTTGCGCAGGCGTATGTTAAGCAAAAGCCCCACCAAAAACATATTGGTGGTAAGCGAGCTTACGCCGTAGCTTAAAAACGGCAGCGGTATGCCGGTTACAGGCATTATGCCGGCCGTCATGCCAATGTTTACAAACATATGGAAAGTAAACATAAAGGTTATACCCACTGCCAGCAATGTTCCGAAGTCATCTTCGGCATTAAGGGCAATGGTAAGCCCGCGCCAGATAATAATGCCGTATAAAAATAATATTACGCACACGCCGATAAACCCAAATTCTTCACCGGCAACGGCAAATACAAAGTCCGTATGGTTTTCCGGCAAAAAGTTCAGCTGGCTCTGCGTTCCCGAAAACCAGCCTTTGCCGGTTAATAGCCCGCTGCCAATGGCGATTTTGGATTGTATTACATGGTAGCCTGCACCAAAGGGGTCAAGCTCCGGGTCTAAAAACACGCGGATGCGGTTTTTCTGGTATTCCTTTAAAATCATCCAGAAGGCAGGCAAAAGCACCACGAAAGCGCCGCTTAACATTGCCAGCCAGCGCATTTTAAACCCGCTTATAATTAGCATGCCAAGTGTTATAACGGCAAAAACCAGCGAAGTGCCTAAATCAGGCTGGCGCATTACCAGCACAAACGGCACAAACACATAGGCAACGGCAGGCAGATAATCTGTAAAATCAGTATAAAGCTCTGCCCTTTTTGCCAAAAACGCCGCCAGGCAGATAATAATTATCGCCTTGGCAAATTCCGAAGGCTGTATTGTAACCGGCCCTATCTGAATCCACCTTTGTGCGCCCAGCGCCGAATGCCCCACAAACATTACCGCCAAAAGCAGTACCAGGTTAAAAATATACAAAGGCTTTGCTATCTGCTGCAAAAGACGGTAATCAAAACGCAGGCAAAAAATCACCAGCAGCACGTTAATGCCAAAAAATATGCCCTGGCGTTCTACAAACCACGCTTCTCCCCTGGCAACGGCATACGAATGAGTAGCGCTGGCAATCAGCATCAGCCCAATGCCAACAAGCGCGCACACCGCGCCTACCAGCCACCAGTCTATGTTACGCAAATATCTCTGCATTTACTGCCTCCGTTATTTAGCGGCAGGGTTACCGGTTATAAAACCCTCCTGCCTGAACCATTCTTCAAAAACTTTATATACAATAGGGCCTGCGGCCGAAGTACCAAACCCGCCCTGCTCTACAATGCAGGCTACAACAAGTTCCGGGTCTTCTGCCGGTCCGTAGGCAACAAAAAGGCCGTGGTCGCGCCCGTGCGGGTTTTCTGCCGTGCCTGTTTTAGCTGCAATTTGCTTTGGCAGACTGGCAAAATACGATGCCGTACCGCCTTCTTCAGCTACGCCTTCCAATGCGTTTTGGATAAGCCTCAGCGTATGCATGGATATGCCGATATTTCTTGCCGGAGCGTGTTCTGCCATCTGGTATACACTGCCGTCATTATTCAGCAGGCTTTCTACCAGATACGGCGGATGGTAAACGCCGTCTGCCGCCACACAGCTCATCAGCATAGCCAGCTGTATCGGCGTTGCCAAATCTATGCCCTGCCCGATAGAAGCATTAAAGGTATCGCCAAGCATCCAGCTTTCGCCGGGGAAGATTTTCTTTTTGTTTTCCGGCGTCGGCAAAAGCCCGGAAAGTTCTCCTTCAAGTTCTATGCCTGTCGGCGAACCGAGCCCGAACTTTTTGGCAAATTCCACAATATTGTTTATGCCAAGGCGGTTGCCCATTTCATAAAAGTAAACGTTATCCGATTTACGCAGAGCTTCATGAAAGTCAATCCACCCCAGTGCCTCGCCGCCGGCGTTGCCCATCGGCACAAGCCAGTGCTTACCGCCGTCAAAAATCTTTTCTTCGGGCGTTACCTTGCCAAGCTCCAGCGCCGCAGAGCCGGTAACAATTTTAAACGGCGAACCCGGCGGATATTCACCGCCGATAACTTTATTGCCCATAGGATAGTTAGGGTCATTATTAATAATATTCCAGTCTTTTTCACTGATGCCATGCACAAAAAGGTTCGGGTCGAAAGCAGGGCGGCTTACCATGGCACGCACAGCGCCTGTTTTAGGGTCGATAGCAATAATTGCCGCTGCCCTTGCCCCCGGTGCCAGCCCGGAAGAACGCAGATAAGCCAGATGCTCATCCACGGCTTTTTCCATGCACAGCTGCAAATCTTTATCTATTGTAAGTTTAAGGCTCTTGCCGGGCACAGGGTCTATCTGCCCAAGCTGCTTAACTACATTGCCTCCAACGTCAACTTCTTCGTCATAACTGCCGTCCTGGCCGCGCACATAACGGTCATAAGTTTTTTCCAGCCCAAACTTGCCAACCACGCTGCCTACCGGCATATTTTTGTAAGAGCCTTCGGTAATATCGTAATTGCTTACTTCGCCAACATAGCCAATGGCATGTACCGCAAGTTCTTTATATAAATAGTTGCGCACCGGCTGAATTTCAATCATTACACCCGGCAGCTCGTTCTTTTTTTCTTCCAGTTTAGTAAGCATTTCCGGAGTAATATTTGTTTTTAAACGCGTCGGTTCATAACTGTCGCTGTTAGCTTCTATTTTTTTCTGCATTTCTGCCACAGGCATTTCAATTATTTCAGAAAGCAGGTTCAGAATTTCCGCATCATAAGGGCTGTTCTGCCTGCGCAGGGCAACTACATAGCCCGGCAGGTTATTAACCAGTTCTTCGCCGTCACGGTCATAAAAAATTCCGCGCGGAGCCACAACTTTCGTTCTGCGCAAACGGTTGCCGTCAGCCTGGTCACCGTAAAAATCGCCGCGCCACAGCTGCATATACGCCATACGCCCCAGCAATACCAGCAATATGCAGATAGCGGCAACAAGCATCGCCTGTAATCTGTTAGCATATCTTTTGTTCAGCATTGCCTAAACTCCTTTAAAACAACCCTACTCATCTTTATGCCAATGGCTGATAAAATAACATAATTTATAAACGGGAACTACAAATAAAATATTTCCCAGGCAATATGCAAGTGATTGCTGCAAATACCCGCCCACAAAGATTAAATCTGCCGCAGGCGTTAAAAACAGCGCCACAAAGAAAAACAGCATGCGTATGCCTGCTGTTATTACCAATGCTGCCACAATATGGTAAGCAAAATGTTCTTTAAACACCTGCCCTTTAATAAACCCGGCAACAAAGCCTACCATACAGCGCGTTATTGTATGAAAGCCAAACACCGCTCCGCTCAGAAAATCATACATTAACCCGGCTGCGGCACCTGTAAGCGCCCCTGTTTGCGGGCCGTACAGCATTGCCATTGCGTAAACAAACAGCAGCACCAGGTCAAATTTCAGCCATGCAGGCTGCGGCACTGTTACCTGAATGCCAAAAAATATCAAATAAATAACAAAGAACAGTAATTTTCTCATTTTACATTACCGTCCTGCTGATGCCATACTACTACAAAAACTTCTTCCAGCCCTTCCCTTACTGCCGCAGGCTCAACGGTTGCATTGCGCAAAAGTCCTGCCGCATCAAGGCTGCTTTCTTTTACCGTGCCTATTACAATACCGGCAGGATGGTTCTGGCTATAACCGCTTGTTACAACAACATCGCCGGGCAATACATCTGCCTCACGCTGCAAATGCTCCATTAAAAGCGGTACATTATTGCCGCCGCGGCCCGTAACAATGCCTACCGCACGCGAATTGGCACGCAGAATGCGCGCACCTACATTACAGCGCGTGCTTGTAACCAAAGTTACGCGTGCTGACGAAGGATATGCTTCATCCACAAGCCCTACCAGTCCGTTAACGGTTACTACCGCCATGTCCTGCTGCACGCCGTCATCCGTTCCTTTGTCAATATACAGGCTGTCGCTTAATTCGCCTGGTGTACGCCCCAAAACTTTAGAAACTACAAGCCTCTGTTCCGGATGCGAATTTTTATAATTCAGCATTTCACGCAGGCGCTGGTTTTCTGCATAAATTTCTGCCATGGCAAGGTTGGCGTAACGCAGTTCGTTAATTTCGCTTTGTAAACTTTCGTTCTGCTGCTGCAAGGTTTTAACAGTCGTCATAGCCTCGCCGGTATCATCAACCCAGCCGCCAACAGCAGAACTTGCCGCTGCAAAAGGCGTAATAACGGCAGTTACCACCCTGTTTATTACAGGAAACCTCAGCGGGTCGTGCAGCGCCATGGCAAACAAAGCCACAAGCACCGCCGCTGCCAGCCCAAGGCTTAAATACTTCTTATTCACGCTTCATTCCTTCAGTTCGTACTATTGGAGGCCATAAAGCCTTTCTTATAAACGTCAACATTTTCTACAGCAAGGCCGGTACCCAAAGCAACGCAGCTCAGGGCGTCATCCGAAACATATACCGGCATGCCGGTATCCCTGCTCATAATGCGGTCAAGGTTGCGCAAAAGCGAAGAACCGCCCGTCATAACAACGCCTCTGTCCATAATATCTGCCGCAAGTTCAGGCGGAGTGCGTTCCAGAGTGTTTCTTACAGCATCAAGAATATTGGTAACAGGTTCGTTAAGTGCTTCACAAACCTGATTGGAATTAATGGTAATGTTTTTCGGCAGGCCGCTTACAAGGTCGCGTCCGCGGATATCCATTTCTTCCGGATTTTCCAGCGGCATAGCCGTGCCGATATTAATTTTTACTTCTTCAGCCGTACGCTCGCCAATAAGCAGGCTGAAAGTTTTGCGTATATAACGCACAATAGCGTCGTCCATAGCATCGCCGCCTGTGCGGATGGATTTACTTACAACAATGCCGCCGAGGGAAATAACGGCAACTTCACAAGTACCGCCGCCGATATCGACAACCATGCTGCCGGTAGCTTCCTGTACGGGCAGCCCTGCGCCGATAGCCGCAGCCATAGGTTCTTCAATCAGATATGCTTCGCGCGCACCGGCCTGCACCGTAGCGTCAATTACCGCACGTTTTTCAACTTCGGTAACGCCGGAAGGCACGCCTACAACGATACGCGGGCGCACAAGCGAATTTTTGCCGATTGCCTTTTTGATAAAAAATTTCAGCATCGACTGCGTAATATCAAAATCTGCAATAACGCCGTCTTTCATCGGGCGGATGGCAATAATATGCCCCGGAGTACGGCCAATCATCTGCTTTGCCTCAGCGCCTATTGCCAGCACTTCGTTGTTGGCTTTGTCAACGGCAACTACCGAAGGCTCACGGATAATAATGCCCTTGCCTTTTACATGCACCAGCGTATTGGCTGTGCCAAGGTCAATGCCCATATCATGCGAAAATTTATTAAAAAAACCAAACATTGCTTACACCTCATTCATCAAGATAACCATTTTCTCTAAAACTAAAATACCTGCCGTCGCCAATAATAATATGGTCTAAAAGCGGTATGCCCATCACAATACCTGTTTCCTTCAATGCAGAAGTCAAGCGCCTGTCCTCACGGCTTGGCGCCGGGTCGCCGGAAGGATGGTTATGTGCCGCCAGAACGCACGCTGCCCTGTGCAGAACAGCCGGGGCAAATACCTCGCGCGGATGCACCACCGAAGCATTAAGCGAACCTTCGGAAACCTGCTGCATTTTTATCAGCTGGTTTTTACTGTCCAACAGCATTACCACAAATTTTTCATTTCCTTCATAGCGCAGGCGCGGCATTAAAAAGTTAACGCACGCCTCAGGCGAAGAAAACCTTATTTTCTTCTGCGGCTGTGCCCCGGCCACACGCCTGCCTAACTCTACTGCGGCCAGTATCGTGGCGGCTTTTGCCGGGCCAAGCCCTTTTATTTTTGATAAATCAGCCACACTGCGCGCTTTGGCGATATTGCTGTAAAAACCGTCATCATCAGTCAGTTCCCTTGCTATATCCAGTGCCGAACGCTGCGGCGTGCCTGTTCTGATTAAAATTGCCAATAATTCCGAATTACTCAATATATCCGGGCCATGTTCTATCAGCTTTTCTCTGGGCCTGTCATCCGCCGGTAAAAGCTTCATCTGCTGGCTCAAAAATTAATCACCCTTTCAAAACATCTTACAAGTAACAGTAAACGCCAACAGGCCCGTACTTATAAACATTCCAATTAATTATATCAAATTTTTTCGTATATGTGTATAGACAAAAAAATATCTGTAAAAAAATTCACAAATAAAATAAAAAACTGCCTGCTGATTAAACAGGCAGTATAATTCATTAAAGCATATTTAATTTTAATCTTTTATTTTTCTTTCAAAATCAAGTTCAAACCATCTGCGGCGGCAGCCGGGCAATTTTTTCCAGCCATCTACGGCAAGGGTTAAAACAGCTTTTTCAACAAGGTCACGGTATTTTTTGCTTACTTCTTCCGGCCCGTCATAGCTAAAGCCGCTTACTTTAAACTTTTCGGATTGATAAATTACCTGTCCGTCATCGGTAACGGCCTGAAATTTGTTGCGAGTGTTGCCGAAAAGCGACCATGGGCTGTCTATTTCAACAAGTTCGAGGCGGCAATGTTCAACCTTTTCAGCCGGCGGTGCAGCCTGTTTTACAGGTTCGGCAGCTATGTTGCCATCATGCTGCACTTTTTTGCCGCACTTGCTGCAAAATGCAGAATCGTCCGGCAGCTGCTGTCCACAATATCTGCAATACATAATCCTACACCTCTTTATTTCTTATCCTGCTTTTTAGATTTAGCTGCGTCTTCTTTAGCTTCCTGTTCGGCAACCATTTCCTTGGCAATTTTTTCTTCGGCATCAAGCTGTTCTACGCTTTTATCCAAAATCTCGGCTTCAGCTTCTCTCAGTTTTCTTTCGTTATTTACAATTACGCCCTCTTTAACAAGCATGTTAAAATCTGCCAGTTCTTCAGGTACGTTAACACGGTTCGGCATTTTCTCAGCCAGTGCATCCATAACCTGCTTGGACGCTTTAAAATAAATACGTACGTTGGCTTCGCTGCCGTCATCAAATCTTCTGCGCCATGCCAAAGTCCATAAAGTACGCGCATCCAGTGCGGAATTTAATCTGTAAGAATAACGGAATTTTACGGTGCGCATCAGCTTGGGCTGATAGCTGAAAATAGCAGCTATTTCACGGTAAGGGATTTCATAAACCTTGGTTTTGCCCCAGATAGTGTGCTTAACTATTCTTAAATATTTGCGTTCTACGCTGATATCGTAAGTAGGTTTGCAGCGCAGGAGCAAAATCCATACCAGCATTGCATAAAAGAAAATTGGCACGGGTTCCAGCACATTAAGGTATACATAACGTAAAATAGATACAATAAACATAACAAAGCATGCTATGCCTACTACAGTGTAAGTAATAACATATTTTTTACTGCGTTTGGTTGTATCAACAGCTAAACTCATTAAACAGCCTCCTAAATTTAATTATAATTAACATTATTATTATATAACAAAAAAGCATAACGGTAAAGGAAAAGATAGACAGCATATTAAAATTCGCAGTAAAAAAGGATGGGCACAAGTACCCATCCTGATATCAATTAAAATTTTAAGTTGGATTAAATTGAGAAATATAAGAATTAAACTGCTGCTACTTCATGCAGTTTTGCAATTTCAGCATCGTCAAAGCCAAATTCTTTCAGAACTTCGTCAGTATGCTGACCAAGTACCGGAGCTGCTTTTTCTACGCCGCAAGGAGTTTCGGAGAATTTAATAGGTACACCGGGGATTTTCATCTTGCCGGCAGTCGGATGTTCAACTTCTACAATCATCTCACGGAAGTTAACCTGCGGGTCGTTTACAACCTTATCAATGGTATTGATAGGTGCGCACGGAATAGCTGCTGCTTCCAGTTTTTCCAGCCAATGTTCAATGGTATCGGTTACAAATACTGCATCCAGAATTTCTTTCAGTGCAGGTTCGTTGTTAGTTCTGTCAGCATTGGTAATAAAACGCGGATCTTCAATGAGTTCCGGTTTATTGATCAAATCACAGAGCTTCTTCCAAAGTCTGTCGTTGCCTGCGCCAACAATCAGCAGGCCATCGCTTGCCGTAAAGGATTCGAACGGAGTGATGGAAGGATGGCGGTTTCCGAGCGGAGTCGGGTTTACGCCATTTACAAAGTAACGGCTTACTGCGTTTTCCAGAATTGCAACCTGGCAGTCAAGCATGGATACGTCAATTTCCTGGCCAATGCCGCTTACTTCGCGTTTATAAAGAGCAGTGGTGATACCGGTTGCAAGGAAGATACCTGCAATAATATCGCCTACGGAAGCGCCAACACGGCAGAAAGTATCTTTATCCGGGCCGGTGATGCTCATGATGCCGCCCATTGCCTGTACAACAACGTCATAGGCAGGTTTCATGGTGTAAGGGCCGGTCTGGCCGAAGCCGGAGCAGGATGCGTAAATAATTTTCGGGTTGATTTCTTTCAATACGGAATAGTCCAGGCCGAATTTTTTCATGGTGCCCGGTTTAAAGTTCTCAACAACAACGTCAGCTTTTTTAACCATTTCTTTGAAAACGGCTTTAGCTTCTTCAGACTTGAAGTTCATAGTCATGGAACGTTTGTTGCGGTTCAAGCTCATGAAATACGCGCTTTCTTTCCCGATAAAAGGTCCGTAAGCACGGCTGTCGTCGCCAATTTTCGGCTGCTCGATATGGATTACATTTGCACCCATATCAGCAAGCATCATAGCAGCATAAGGGCCGGACAATACACGAGTGAGGTCCAGTACAACTACATTTTCCAACGGTTTCATTATCATTTTCCTCCTGTTTGTAAAAAACTCTCTGATTCAAGCAATACATCCGGATTTCTCCTTATTTATTGCCCATCAGCCAAACAATATTTATTCTGTGAGAGCCGCACAGATCAAATATTAACAAACTTATCTTAACAAATTATTGTTAAAATTGCAAATCTTTTTAGTTAAATTTACTGATAAGAATAAAATATTATGCAGGTACGGAAGAACCCATACCTGCATAAGTCCGAATCTTAACTCTAATTAATTAGAAGCCAAGGATACCAAAGAATACGTAGCAAACGATACCGGAAACGATGGACATGGAAAGACCCCAAATCAAAAGTTTACGGAACAGTACGCCTTTGTCTTCTTCTTCACCGGCAGATGCAATGCACAGTGCGCCCAAAGTGGAAAGCGGAGAGGTATCTACCAGATGGGAACCTACGTCGATAGCGGAAATGATGGAAACAGGATCGCCGCCAGTCAATTCTACCAGACCAGGAGTCATCGGCAGGAACATCGGCATTACTACACCAGAGGAGCTGGAGTATGCAGAGATTACAGCCGGTACAAATGCTGTCCAGAAGCAGATAGTGGTCGGGCCGGCAACGGACGCCATTACTTCTACGAGGAAGTTCAGGCCGCCAGCCTTATCCATAACGTCAATCAATACGGATACGCCGCAAACCATCATGATAACGGACCAAGGCATTACTTTAACAGCAGCTTTGGAATCGCCATAACCGGTAAGCATGAGTACGATTGAAAGTACGAAGGAAATAGAACCTACGTTGGAGAGCATGTTGGTAATAGCTTTCGGGAATACGCCTTTCATACCAGGCAGGCCAGGAACAACTACTAAGATAATCAGGATTGCTACCATGAGCAAAGTGGTTTTCTGAGCAGCGTTGAACGGTTCCGGTTTCGGAGCCAGTTCATCAATATCAAGAGCAGCACCTTTCTGTTCTCTTAACCATTTCAAACCGCCCATTACAAAGAAGCCGCCAATGTTAACGAAGCCTTGTGCAAGTTCGGAGTTGAAATGAATTTTCCATGCTAAAGTATTCAGATAGTCCGGAGAAAGTCCGAGTTCACCAGCCATTTTTGCGATAAGGCCGTTGGAAATGATGCCGGTAGGAGCAAACGGAGAGAATGCTGCACCGTTGCAGGCACCAACAACAAGCAACGTCATCAAAAATGCCGGCATTTTAACTTTAGAAGCAATAGCCATGGATACAGGAGCCATAAGTGCGCAGCCTGCGATATTGCCAGGGCCGATAGTGGTTACGAAAGTGCAGAGAATATAAATGATTAAAGGTACAAGGGCAGTATTGCCTTTGCAGGCACGTACGGAATAAGCAGTAAGTTTTTCCATAGTGCCGTTGGTCTGAGCCATACCAAAAAGGAAGGTTACACCAACCAGAATCATGAAAAGGCTAAGCGGGAATGCGTTCATGATTTTCGCTGCAGTGATATTGGAGAATATACCGCCTACGATAATACCGAACGCAATACCCAGGAAGCCTACGTTTAAATCTTCGTTTACGCAGCTGATGCCTACGAGGATTACCAGTGCGAGAATGGACACTAATGCAGGAAGCGAAATATCCATAATTTAGTTCCTCCTATTTGTTAGATTAAGATGGAACTGGAAATCAGATATTCGCACTTTGCAAAATACCATTCTAAAAATAGCGAACTAATTTTAGATTGCGTTAGCAAACGTTCGCTTGATTACTCTTGTTCTTCTTACAGACCAAGTACACCGAAGAATACGAAGCAAACAATACCGGAAACAATGGACATGGAGAGGCCCCAAATCAAAAGTTTACGGAACAGAACGCCTTTATCTTCGTACTCAGGAGCAGCTGCAATGCAGAGTGCGCCCAGAGTGGAAAGCGGAGAAGTATCTACAAGGTGGGAACCTACGTTGATAGCGGAAATGATGGAAATAGCATCGCCACCAGTTAATTCTACCAAACCAGGAGTCATCGGCAGGAACATCGGCATAATTACACCAGAGGAGCTGGAGTATGCAGACAGAACAGCCGGTACGAAGGATGCCCAGAAGCAGATAGTGGTCGGGCCAGCTACGGAGGACATAATCTGAACAAGGAAGTTCAGGCCACCGGATTTATCCATAACGTCGATCAATACGGATACGCCGCAAACCATCATGATTACGGACCAAGGCATTACTTTAACAGCAGCTTTGGAGTCGCCATAACCGGTAAGCATGAGTACGATTGAAAGTACGAAGGAGATAGAGCCTACGTTGGAGAGCATATTGGTGATAGTTTTCGGAAGGGTACCTTTAACGCCAGGCAGACCAGGAACTACTACCAGGATAATGAGGATAGCAACGAGCAGCAGAGTGGTTTTCTGTGCAGCGTTAAACGGTTCCGGTTTCGGAGCCAGTTCATCAATATCAAGAGCAGCGCCTTTCTGTTCGCGGATCCATTTCAAACCGCCCATTACAAAGAAGCCGCCGATGTTAACGAAGCCTTGTGCAATAGTGGAGTTGAAGTGAATTTTCCAAGCCAAAGTGTTGAGGTAATCAGCAGGAATGCCGAGTTCCGGAGCACATTTAGCGATGATGCCGTTAGAAATAATACCGGTAGGAGCAAACGGAGAGAATGCTGCACCGTTGCAGGCACCAACTACGAGCAGGGTCATCAGGAAAGCAGGCATTTTAACTTTGGAAGCAATAGCCATTGCAACCGGAGCCATCAATGCGCAGCCAGCGATGTTGCCAGGTCCGATGGTGGTGATAAAAGTAGCAAGAATGTAAATAATGATAGGTACAAGGGCAGTGTTGCCTTTGCAAGCACGAATAGAATAAGCAGTAAGTTTTTCCATAGTGCCGTTGGTCTGAGCCATACCAAAGAGGAAGGTTACGCCGACCAAAATCATGAACAGGCTTAACGGGAAAGCGTTCATTACTTTAGATGCAGGAGTACCGGCGAAAACGCCGCCTACGATAATACCAAAAGCGATACCGAGGAAGCCTACGTTCAAATCTTCATTAACGCAGCTGATGCCTACGAGGATTACCAGTGCGAGAATGGACACTAATGCAGGAAGCGAAATATCCATAATTTAGTTCCTCCTATTTGTTAGATTAAGATGGAACTGGAAATCAGATATTCGCACTTTGCAAAATACCATTCTAAAAATAGCGAACTAATTTTAGATTGCGTTAGCAAACGTTCGCTTGATTACTCTTGTTCTTCTTACAGACCAAGTACACCGAAGAATACGAAGCAAACAATACCGGAAACAATGGACATGGAGAGGCCCCAAATCAAAAGTTTACGGAACAGAACGCCTTTATCTTCGTACTCAGGAGCAGCTGCAATGCAGAGTGCGCCCAGAGTGGAAAGCGGAGAAGTATCTACAAGGTGGGAACCTACGTTGATAGCGGAAATGATGGAAATAGCATCGCCACCAGTTAATTCTACCAAACCAGGAGTCATCGGCAGGAACATCGGCATAATTACACCAGAGGAGCTGGAGTATGCAGACAGAACAGCCGGTACGAAGGATGCCCAGAAGCAGATAGTGGTCGGGCCAGCTACGGAGGACATAATCTGAACAAGGAAGTTCAGGCCACCGGATTTATCCATAACGTCGATCAATACGGATACGCCGCAAACCATCATGATTACGGACCAAGGCATTACTTTAACAGCAGCTTTGGAATCGCCGTAACCGGTGAGCATGAGTACAATAGAAAGTACGAAGGAAATAGAACCTACGTTAGAAAGCATATTGGTGAGCATTTTCGGCAGAGTGCCTTTAATACCAGGCAGCCCAGGAACTACTACCAAAAGAACGAGGAGTGCAACCATCAGCAAAGTGGTGGTCTGTGCAGCGTTGAACGGTTCCGGTTTCGGAGCCAATTCATCGATATCCAGAGAAGCACCGCGCTGTTCTTTCAGCCATTTAGCGCCGCCCATTACCATAAAGCCTACTACGGTTACGAAGCCTTGTGCAAGAGTGGATTTGAAGTATACCATCCATGCAATAGCATCAAGTTCGTCAGCAGGGATTCCGAGATCAGGAGCAACTTTAGCGATGATACCGTTGGAGATGATGCCGGTCGGTGCAAACGGAGAGAATGCAGCGGCGTTGCAGGCACCTACTACGAGCAGGGTCATCAGGAATGCAGGCATTTTAACACGGCCTGCGATAGCCATAGCTACCGGAGCCATAAGTGCGCAGCCTGCGATGTTGCCAGGGCCGATAGTGGTCAAGAAGTCGGAAAGTAAGAAAATAATGATAGGAATTAAAGCAGTGTTGCCTTTGCAGACACGAATGGAATAAGCAGTGAGTTTTTCCATGGTGCCGTTGGTTTGTGCCATACCGAAAAGGAATGTAACACCAACCAGAATCATAAACAGGCTAAGCGGGAAAGCATTCATAATTTTACTTGCTGGGGTGCCGCCAAAGACGCCGCCTACGATAATACCGAACGCAATACCCAGGAAGCCTACGTTTAAATCCTCATTAACGCAGGAAATACCTACAAGAATAACCAACGCGAGGATGGACATTAAAGCAGGAAGTGAAATATCCAATTTCGTCACTCCAATCTTCATAAATTAGCTCAGATGAGCTAAACATAATAATGCCGTTAAGTTTCTGGCTTGACGGCTTATGCGGTACGCGGGCGGCATAACCGCCCGTTTTAACCGCAAAGAAACATTTTGTTAGCTATTTATTCAGCTAAGTTTAAAATTAATCTTCTTCTGCCGGGAAAGATTTGTGAAGGGCTTTCGTTAAACCAACGAAAAGTCCAATAACAACAAACATGGTCGGCAGAGCTACGCACATCATAATGACAGCTTTTTCAGTTGCTCCCATTTTTACACCTCCAAAAATATTCCAGTGGAAAGCACGCTATAAGGAAAGTTACAAATTACAGATTACATTTTTTCCAGAGCAGGAATCATAGCAAGAACCAGACCACCTGCTACTACGGATGCAACCTGACCAGCAACGTTTACGCCGATAGCATGTTGGATGATGAAGTTAGTCGGGTCTTCTTTCAAAGCCATTTTAGCGATTACACGGCCGGACATCGGGAATGCGGAAATGCCGCAAGCACCGATCATCGGGTTGATTTTCTTAGCGCTGAACATGTTCAGGATTTTAGCGAAGAGAACGCCGCCAACGGTATCGAATACGAATGCTACAGCACCGAGAGCCATGATGAGAAGTACCTGGAAGTTCAGGAAACGTTCAGCAGTCATGGTACCGCCGATGGTAATACCAAGTACGAGGGTTACCAGGTTGGAGAGTTCGTTCTGAGCGCAGTTGGACAGGTTATCAACAACACCGGATTCTTTAAGAACGTTACCGAACATAAGAGCACCGATAAGAGCAACAGACAGAGGAGATACAACGCCTGCTACGATAACGATCATGATCGGGAACAAGAATTTAGTGGTATCAGATACAGGTTCTTCGTTTTCAAAGCCCATACGGATTTTGCGTTCGTTCTGAGTGGTAACAGCTTTGATAACAGGCGGTTGGATAACCGGTACCAAAGACATGTAGCAGTAAGCAGCTACGGACAGAGGTCCAAGCAGTTCTACTGCATAACGGCTTGCTACATAAATGGTGGTCGGGCCGTCAGCTGCACCGATGATACCGATAGAGGAAGCATGCGGGAAGGAGAAGCCCAGGAAAGTAGCGCCGATAGCGGTAGCGAAGATACCGAACTGAGCAGCTGCTGCGAACAGCATTACGGACGGACGGCGAATCAACGGAGCGAAATCGCACATTGCGCCGATAGCAATGAAGATAAGTACAGGGAACAGTTCGTTTGCGATACCTGCATTGTACAGGGTAATCAAGAAGCCTTCAGCACCCGGTTCAGTGGATACTGCAGAGGAATGCGGAATGTTAGCAAGAATTGCACCGAAGCCAATCGGAAGCAGCAGAGCCGGTTCATAGTCGTATTTAACGGCCAGGAAAATCAGCAAGCCGCCGATAAGCCACATAATAACATGAGTATAGCTAAGACCAAGAATACCCTTCAGGAGTTCTTCAAGATAAGGGTATTGTACGAGTAAAGAATCCATTCTTAAACCTCCAATATTCAATTGCTTTCCTATAAATTCATCTGATAGCAGTGCCGGTAGTTAAACTGCCGGCATTGCTACTATACTTGAAGAATTGAAGGAAATTAGCCGATAACAGCCATGATCTGGCCAGGTTTTACGTTTTCGTTAACGTCTACGTTGATGGATTTAACGGTGCCGTCAACAGGTGCAGCAATTTCATTCTGCATTTTCATAGCTTCGAGCATAAGAACTACGTCGCCTTTTTTAACAGCGTCGCCAGCTTTAGCTACGATTTTGCTTACTTTACCAGGCATCGGAGCGGTAAGCGGGGTGTCGCCAGCTGCTACTGCTGCCGGAGCAGGAGCTGCTGCCGGAGCCGGAGCGGGAGCCGGAGCTGCTGCCGGAGCAGGAGCTGCTACCGGAGCCGGAGCGGGAGCTGCAACCGGAGCTGCTGCTACCGGAGCTGCTGCTACAACGCCTTCTTCTGCAACTTCAACGGTGTAAGCTACACCATTAACGTTAACTTTGAATTTTCTCATTTGAAATTCCTCCATTTCACTTTTTAAAAAAATTTTATTTTCGTGCAGCAGATAACTGGTATCTGCTGCAGTCAAAACTAAAAATTAGTAGCACTCTTGTCTTTTGTTCATCAAAGACAAGCGGCCAGTCTGAGCCCAAAGCGTACTCGGTTTTTTAATACGTACTACAGCTACGCCGCCGCCAGCATGCTGGATAGCTGCTGCCATTGCTGCAATCATTTCATCGTCATTCATAACCATGCTGATTGCACCGCTGATAGCTGCAATTACTTCGGGGGGAGTGCCGGCGGGAACCGCAGGAGCCGGAGCTGCTGCTACCGGAGCCGGGGCTGCAGCTTTAGGAGCTTCTTTTTTCTTTTTGCTGCCGCCAAATAATCCAAAAAATCCCATTACGATTTCCCCTTTCTATGCATTAAAGCGGAATGTTACCGTGTTTCTTAGCCGGACGGCTTTCACGTTTGGAATCCAGCATTTGCAATGCATTGATAATGGTCGGGCGGGAATCTTTCGGTTGAATTACGATATCAACCATGCCACGTTTTGCAGCCTGATACGGGGTTGCAAAGTTGTCAATGTATTCAGCAGTTTTAGCTTCAACATCAGGATCTTTACGGAAGATGATGTTAGCTGCACCAGCAGGGCCCATAACTGCGATTTCAGCAGTCGGCCAAGCGATAACCTGGTCAGCACCAAGTTCCTGAGAGCACATTGCGAGGTAAGAACCGCCGTATGCTTTACGGGTAATCAAAGTAATTTTAGGTACGGTTGCTTCAGAGTATGCATAGAGCATCTTAGCGCCATGACGGATGATGCCGCCATATTCTTGGTTGGTGCCAGGCAGGAAGCCCGGAACGTCTACCAGGTTCAACAGAGGAATGTTGAAAGCGTCGCAGAAGCGAATGAAGCGGGAAGATTTGTCAGATGCATTGATATCAAGGCAACCTGCCATAACTTTCGGCTGGTTAGCAATAATACCTACGGTCTGGCCATCCATACGTGCGAAGCAGGTAATGATGTTCTGAGCGTAGTATTGCTGAGATTCATAGAATTCACCGTTATCAACAATGCTCTTGATAATGTCTTTCATATCATAAGGATGATTGGAATTATCAGGAATAATGCTGTTCAGTGCTTCGTCGGTTCTGGTCGGGGAATCACCGGTTTCGATAATCGGTGCGCCTTCCATGTTGTTGGACGGAAGGAAGCTGAGCAGATAACGGATTTGTTTAATGCAGTCTTCGTCGTTTTCAGCTGCAAAGTGAGCTACACCGGAAGTCTGGTTGTGGGTCATAGCGCCGCCCAGTTCTTCTTGGGTAACTTCTTCGCCGGTAACGGATTTAACAACTGCAGGGCCGGTAATGAACATTTTGGAAGTGTTCTTTACCATGTAGATGAAGTCGGTCAGAGCCGGGCTGTATACAGCGCCGCCTGCGGAAGGACCCATGATAGCAGAGATCTGAGGAATAACACCGGATGCGCTGGTGTTTTCGAAGAAGATCTTGCCATAGCCGCCCAGAGCGTCAACAGCTTCTTGGATACGAGCACCGCCGGAATCGTTCAGGCCAACGCACGGAGCACCCATTTTGAGAGCAAGGCGCTGTACTTTAACGATTTTGTTAGCATGCATTTCGCCGAGGGAGCCGCCTTCAACGGTGAAGTCCTGAGCGAATACATAAACCAGACGGCCGTCAACAGTGCCGTAACCGGTGGTTACACCTTCGCCCGGGAGTTCTTTTTTGTCCTGGCCGAAGTTGGTGCAACGATGGCTTACGAAACGATCCAATTCAACGAAGCTACCTTCGTCAAGTAATAATGCGATTCTCTCACGAGCAGTCAGTTTACCGCTTTCATGCTGTTTAGCTACTTTCTTTTCGCCGCCAGCTGCGATAATGTGTTCGGAGAGTTTGAGCATTTTCTCAATTCTTTCTTGAGTAGACAAATCTTACACCTCCATATAATTGGGGAGAACTTATTTATACATGCAGGCGGGCGTAGTATCAGGCGCCCGTCTGTTATGTATCTGATTTTTGTGTGCTGCACAAGCAGCTTAATTTCTGTTCAGGCAGAAATTATTTTTTTGCAGGAGCGCAGAGTTCGAGCAAAATGCCAACAGATTTCGGATGAACGAAAGCAATGTCCATTCCGCCTGCACCACCGCGAGGTGCTTTGTCAATCATGATGCCGCCTTTTTCCTGTACGCCGGCGATAGCAGCTTCGATGTCGTCAACACGGAGAGCAATGTGCTGGATGCCCTGGCCGTTTTTAGCAATGTATTTGCCGATCGGGCCATCATTGTTTTCGGTAATATCAACAAGAAGCTCAAGCAGAGTTTCGCCGCAAGGAATGAATACGGTTTTTACGCCCTGTTCGGGAACCGGTTCTTCACCAGTGCATTCCAGACCGAGAACTTCGGTGTAGAATTTTTTGGATACATCCAAATCTTTGCAGGCAATACCTACATGGTCAACACAAATTACTTTGAACATTTTTAATTCCTCCTTAAAGAATTAATTTGGTGGTTTTATTTCAAAACTTTACCAACAATGTCATCAACTACAGAGTACGGTTCAATTTCGCGGCCCTGCAGTTTTTCTACCAAGGAATCAAATTCATCGGTAGCTACTACATTTTTATCAATGTAGCGGTTTACTTTATCGTTAAGCATCGCAGTAACCTCGTTTTTAATGCGGGCTTTGCGGATTTTAACGATTTCACCGCTATCATTCAAATATTTCTGGTGCTCCTCAATGGAGTCTACAACTGCTTCTATGCCTTCACCCTTGCTGGCAATGGTCCGGTTGATCGGCGGACGCCAGCCAACATGTTCGGGATTTAATTCCAACATCATTTCAATCTCTATGTTGAGCTTGTCTGTGCCTTCACGATCAGCTTTGTTAATCGTGAACAAATCACCGATCTCAAGTATACCTGCTTTAATAGCCTGAATATCATCACCCATGCCCGGGATTACAACAACCATGGTGGTATCGGCAGTTTTTACGATATCAACTTCAGATTGCCCTACGCCTACGGTTTCAATGATAATGATGTCAAAGCCAAAAGCATCCATCAATTTGACTGCATCGCCTGCTTTTTGCGATAAGCCGCCCAAGCTGCCTCTGGTAGCCATAGAACGGACAAAAATGCCTTCATCCGAAGACAAATCCAACATTCTGATACGGTCGCCCAAGATAGCGCCGCCGGAGAACGGACTGGTGGGGTCTACTGCAATAATGCCAACAGTTTTACCGCGTTTACGGAATTCTTTGGCAAGTTTATCGGTCAAAGTACTTTTGCCAGCACCCGGAGGTCCGGTTATACCAATGACATAAGCATTGCCGGTGTGGGGATATAAAGCTGTCATAATTTCAACAGCATTGTCATACTCGTTTTCAACGGCCGTAATTGCTTTGGCCAGTGCCAAACGGTTGTGGTTTAATACGCCTTCAACAATGTTCAAATTTCACACCGCCTTGTTGAGGTCTGATAAAAATTTTAGGTTGCAAGGCGGACAAGCCGCCTTGCAAATTTTTAAGACCTAATTATTTTACGTTTGCGTTGATGAAGTCAACGATAGCGCTGGTCGGGGTGCCAGGAGTGAATACTCCGGCAATGCCAGCAGCTTTCAGGCCCGGGATGTCAGCGTCAGGAATAACGCCGCCGCCGATAACCAGAACATCGTTCAGACCTTTTTCTTTCAAAAGTTCTACAACTTTCGGGAAAAGGGTGTTATGAGCGCCGGAGAGCAGGCTCAGAGCAACAACTTTAACGTCGTCCTGCAGAGCAGCTTCAGCGATTTGTTCCGGGGTCAGACGGATACCGGTATAAATTACTTCAAAACCAGCGTCGCGCAATGCACGAGCTACAACTTTAGCACCGCGGTCGTGTCCATCAAGACCCGGTTTTGCTACTAAAACTCTGATATTAGACATTATCTACTTACCTCCCTATTATTGTTGGCTAAGTTAATTACAGCTGGGTATGAGCCTGGTATTCGCCGAATACTTCTCTCATTACGCCGCAGATTTCGCCTTCGGTTGCATAAGCTTTAACAGCTTCGAGGATCAAAGGCATCAGGTTAACGCTTTCATCAGCGCAGCCTGCTTTAAGAGCAGCAAGGGTTTCTTCAACTTTAGCGTTGTCACGGCGAGCTTTCAATGCAGCAATTTTTTCAGCCTGCAGTTTGCCAACAGAGCCGTCTACGCGCAGCAGGTTTTTCGGGGGTTCTTCTTCCTGCTGGAATTTGTTAACGCCAACGATAATACGGTTGCCTTTTTCAACGTCCATCTGCCATTTGTAAGCGGAATCCTGAATTTCTTTCTGGATGTAGCCTTTAGCGATAGCTTCCGGAGCGCCGCCGAGTTCATCAATTTTCTTAATGTATTCCCAGCATTCAGCTTCGATCTTATTGGTCAAAGCTTCTACATAGTAGGAACCGCCCAACGGGTCAATGGTGTCAGCCAGGCCGGATTCGTAAGCAACGATTTGCTGAGTACGCAGAGCGATGGTTACGGATTCAGTGGTCGGCAGAGCCAAAGCTTCGTCTTTGGAGTTGGTGTGCAGGGACTGGGTACCACCCATTACTGCAGCTGCGGTTTGCAGAGCAACACGAACGATGTTGTTGTTCGGCTGCTGAGCGGTCAGCATGGAACCAGCGGTTTGGGTATGTACGCGGAGCATCATGGATTTAGCTTTCTTAGCGCCGAATCTTTCTTTCATAACTTTAGCCCATACACGACGGGAAGCGCGGAATTTAGCAACTTCTTCGAGTACGTTGTTGTGAGCATTCCAGAAGAAGGACAGACGGCCAGCGAAAGCGTCAACGTCCATGCCAGCTTTGATAGCAGCTTCTACATAAGCAATGCCGTCAGCGATGGTGAATGCGATTTCCTGAGCAGCGGTGGAACCAGCTTCACGGATATGGTAACCGGAAATGGAGATGGTGTTCCACAGCGGAACATTTTTGGAGCAATATTCAAAAATGTTGGTGATCAAACGCATGGAGGGTTTCGGCGGGAAGATATAAGTGCCGCGGGCAGCATATTCTTTCAGGATATCGTTCTGAATGGTGCCGCGGAGTTTATCAGCGGAAACGCCTTGTTTTTCAGCAACTGCGATGTACATGCAGAGCAGTACGGATGCAGGAGCGTTGATGGTCATAGAAGTGGAAACTTTGTCCAGAGGAATACCGTCGAACAGGATTTCCATATCTGCCAGGGAGTCGATAGCTACGCCTACTTTACCAACTTCGCCTTCGGACATCGGGTCGGTGGAATCATAACCGATCTGGGTCGGGAGGTCGAATGCGCAAGACAGGCCGCTGCCGCCGTTAGCCAGCAGGTATTTATAACGTTTGTTGGATTCTTCAGCAGTGGAGAAACCAGCATACATACGCATGGTCCAGAAACGGCCGCGGTACATGGTAGGTTGTACACCACGGGTGAAAGGATATTCACCAGGGAAACCGAGGTCTCTTTCATAATCGAAACCTTCGATGTCAAGCGGGGTGTAGAGTCTGTTAGGCTCCAGGTTTGCGCGTTCAGGGAATTTAACCAGTTTAGCTTCTACTTCTTCATGGTATTTAGCTAAGCCAGCTTTCAGAGTTTCATTTGACATTCTCAAATCCTCCTTAAAATTTTTGTTTTCATACTCGGGTTGGACTGCCCGGGTACGGTGAGAGTGTCCGTCAAAGACGGTCTATGGCAAAGCCTTTCGGCTTCGTCAACATATTTATTTAAGCTGTGCCGGAGGACTCGCTACCGCCGGCACAGGCTTAAGCCCCAATTAAACTGGGATTATTTTTCCATGGTGCCGGTTTTGTTGAAGCGGTTATGGAAATCGAAAGCTTCTTCAAGCAGATGCGGAGTCTGGCTGTTGCCGCAAGCTTCGCAAGCTCTGTGGAAGTAATCCAGCAGCATCGGCTGATATTTCGGGTTAGCAATCTGATCAATGATGATCGGAGCTTTTTCTTTCGGAGTCAGGCCACGGAGGTCAGCAACGCCGCGTTCGGAAACGATAACGTCAACGTCGAGGGTTGCATGGTCGATATGGCTGCAGAACGGAACAACGGAGCTGATTTTGCCGCCTTTTGCCAGGGAGTTGGTGAAGAATACGGTGAGGTAGCCGTTACGGGCAAAGTCGCCGGAACCGCCAACGCCGTTCATCAATTTGGTGCCGCAGATATGAGTGGAGTTTACGTTGCCGTAAATATCAACTTCGATAGCGGTGTTCATTGCGATAACGCCAATGCGGCGTGCAACTTCAGGGCTGTTGGAGATTTCCTGCGGACGGAGAATCAGGTAAGGTTTGTAATGGTCAAGGTTTTCATAGAATTTTTTCTGGCATTCCGGAGACGGAGTCAGAGCGGTACCGGAAGCAACACGGAGTTTGCCGGCATCGATGAGGTCGAACATACCGTCTTGGATAACTTCGGTGTAAACGGTGAGGTCTTCGAAATCGGAGTTAACAAGACCGTTGATAACAGCGTTAGCAACGGAACCTACGCCGGACTGCAGCGGAAGCAGGTTTTTCGGAAGGCGGCCTTCAGCAACTTCTTTTTTGAAGAATGCTACAAGGTTTTCGCCCATGTGTTTAGCGTCTTCGTCGATTTCGCCGAGCGGACGAACTTTATCGGTGATGTCGCAAGGAACAACAGCAACGATTTTGTCGAGTTCGCAAGGAATGTACGGAGTACCAATGCGGTCTTCCGGTCTTTCGATAGGAATCGGTTTACGGTACGGAGGATCAAGAGGTACATAGGAGTCATGCATACCTTCCAAACCTACCGGTTGGCTGGTGTTAACTTCTACGATAACTTTTTTAGCGCCTGCTACATAAGAGGAGCTGTTGCCCATGGAAGTGGTCGGGATAAGGCCTACTTTGCCGTCGCCGAGGTCGTTGATTTTGCATACTTCAACGATTGCTACGTCTACGCCTTTGCGGTTAGCCATGAAGCCATAGCGAACCATCTGTGCCATGTGGCTGAGGTGAATGTCAGCATATTTTACTTTACCTTCGTTGATAGCTTTGCGGAGGGTGCCGTTGGTCTGATAAGGCAGGCGGCGGTCCATAATGCCAGCTTCTACCATTGCCTGGTCAATTTCAGGGCCTACAGAAGCGCCGGTCCAAACGTTAACTTTGAAATCGGTGCCTTTGTATCTTTCAGACAGGGCAAGAGGTACAGCTTTCGGATAGCCAGACGGAGTAAAGCCGCTGACACCCAAGTTGTCACCATTGTGAATAAAGTCGGTTGCGGCTTCTGCGCTCATTACTTTGCCAGCAACCGCATCGCAAATACGATCTTTAATATCGATCATGTTCCTTCCTCCTTGAAATTAAATATATATGGTTTCTGCCTTTCGGCACTTAACTTATCCGGCGAAAAATACTCTGCAAACGCCAGGCGTTTGTCTATACCGTCCGCCAAATAAGGCAAACCCATAACATAAAAAAGGAGCACTTTAGTGTTATCCCGAAATTTAATAATTAAACTCAATAACGCCAAGTGCCAGCTCACGCATTTTCCGGAGCGGGCACGCCCGGACTGCAAGCCGCCGGCGTAAGGCTTCCGTAAGGGTTCCGCTACCCTGTTGTCTGCCAACGCCTGAACATACCTTCTTTTGGTTTCTTTATATACTTCGACACCACCTGCAAAATTCCTTCTGCCGAAGTTCTATTTGTGATATTTTTTTGAAATTTTTTATGAAATTGCCGTGAAATATTCAGATTTTCGTCTAACGTTATTATAGCACATAACCTGTCAGGATATTTTCTGAATTTTTAACAAGCTCAGGCCCTTTTCTGACCCTTACAATATAATAGCAGTAAAATTGTAACATGGCAAGCCTTTTGTTTACATTTTTTAAAGAAATACCCTTCGGACTCAAAAGTCCGAAGGGTATTTTATAGCATTTTATTAGTATATTTAACGTATTTGCCGGTGATAGTGCGTGTGCAGGAGATTGTGTGCTTTTTCTCCAAGCGGTTTGCCCAGCCAAGTATCATAAAGTTCAATTATTTCAGGATTTTCGTGCGATTTTCGTAACTCATTGGCTCTGTCACAATCAAAGAGTCCCTTTCTGCGCAGTTTCCTGATTTCGGCATTAACCGGAACAGGCTGCCCGCCGCCGCCGATGCATCCGCCAGGACATGCCATTACTTCAATAAACTGATAATCGGCAGTGCCGTTTTTAACTCTTTCCAGCATTTCCATTGCCGATTTAAGAGTATGTACAACGGCAATTTTTATTTTTTTGCCGGCAATTTCAAGTTCTGCCTCGCGGGTATGTTCCATGCCGCGCACTTCTTCATAATCAACGTGCGGCAGGTTTTCTCCGGCAAGCACATCGGCAACTGTTCTCAGCGCCGCTTCCATAACGCCGCCGGTTGTGCCAAAAATTACGCCCGCGCCGCTGCCCGTGCCAAGCGGAGAATCAAAGTTTTCTTCCGGCAGGTTTTTAAAATCAATGCCTGCTTCGCGTATCATGCGCCCAAGCTCGCGCGTGGTAATTACTATATCAACATCGCGGTAACCGGAATCGCACATTTCAGGCCTTGCGGCTTCCGCTTTTTTAGCCGTGCACGGCATAACCGATACGCTTACTATTTTGGCAGGGTCAATGCCGGCTTTTTCCGGATAATAGGTTTTAGCGATTGCACCGAACATCTGCTGGGGCGATTTGGCCGTAGAAAGATGGTCCAAAAGCTCAGGATATTTCAGTTCAACCATATTAACCCAGCCCGGGCTGCACGAAGTAATCATCGGCAGCAGCCCGCCGTTTTGCAGGCGGTCTAAAAATTCATAGCCTTCTTCCATAATCGTAAGGTCGGCAGAAAAATCAGTATCAAAAACTTTATCAAAACCCAGATGGCGCAGTGCTGCAACCATTTTGCCTGTTACAATGCTGCCGGGTTCCATGCCCAGTTCTTCGCCAATGGCAACGCGCACGGAAGGAGCGGTCTGCACAATAACAATTTTATCGGGGTCGTTAATGGCGTCCCAAACTTTTTCGGTGTCGTCACGTTCAACAATGGCGCCTGTCGGGCAAACGCTGGCGCACTGACCGCAGTAGCTGCACGCCACATTGCCGAGGTCCTGTTCAAACGCAGTTGAAACGATGGTATCAAACCCGCGGTTGGCAAAGCTGTAAACATTCATGCCCTGCACATCGCGGCAAACGCGTATGCAGCGCCCGCAGAGAATGCATTTTTCCTGATCACGCACAAGGCAGGGGTTGCTGCCGTCAATAGTATGGGCTTTGCGTGCGCCGCCTTCAAAGCGGATTTTGCGCAGGCCAAGGTCTGCGGCAATTTTTTGCAGTTCGCAGTCCCCGCTTTTCTGGCAGGACAGGCAGTCTTTGGGGTGGTTCGCCAAGAGCAGTTCAACAACCATTTTGCGCGCTGCCCTTACTTTAGGCGTGTTGGTTTTAACTACCATGCCTTCCGCTACCGGATATACGCAGGATGCAACAAGGCTTCTTGCCCCGCTTGCTTCCACCACGCACAGGCGGCAGGCGCCTTCCGGAGCAAGCTCCGGATGGTAGCACAGAGTTGGTATATAAATTCCGGCACTGCGTGCCGCTTCCAAAATCGTTGCATTTTTAGGGGCCTGTACAGTTTGCCCATTGATTGTTAAGGTAACCATTTCCATTGTTCTGCCCCCTTATCCCTTAACTATTGCCTTAAACGGGCAGGCTGCCATGCAGGCGCCGCATTTAATGCATTTAGTGGTATCAATAACGTGCTGGCTGCGCGGCTGGCCGCTGATTGCCTGAACCGGGCACTGGCGTGCGCAGAGACCGCAGCCTTTGCATTTATCCGTAATCTGATAGTTGGCAAGTTTTTCGCATACTCCTGCCGGACAGCGTTTTTCTTTAATATGCGCTTCGTATTCATCGCGGAAATATTTAAGCGTACTGAGTACGGGGTTAGGCGCTGTCTGCCCAAGGCCGCAGAGTGCAGTTTCTTTAATATTGCCGGCCAGTTCTTCCAAAAGTTCAATATCGCCTTCACGCCCCTGCCCTTCCGTAATGCGGGTTAAAATTTCCAGCATACGTTTGGTGCCTTCGCGGCAGGGAGTGCATTTACCGCAGGATTCGGACTGCGTAAAGTTAAGGAAGAATTTGGCAACGTCAACCATGCAGGTATCTTCGTCCATAACTACAAGGCCGCCGCTGCCCATCATTGCGCCGACGGAAATCAGCGAATCGTAATCAACGGAAAGGTCGAGCATGGATTCCGGCAGGCAGCCGCCGGACGGGCCGCCAATCTGTACGGCTTTGAATTTTTTGCCGTTGGTAATGCCGCCGCCGATATCAAAAATAATCTCGCGCATGGTAATGCCCATCGGCACTTCGGCAAGGCCTGTGTTGTTGATTTTGCCGGTAAGGGCAAATACTTTGGTGCCTTTGGATTTTTCCGTGCCGAAACCGCAGTACCAGTCTGCGCCATTGGTAATAATGGAAGCTACGTTTGCGAAAGTTTCTACGTTGTTAATATTGGTGGGTTTGCCCCACAGGCCCGATACTGCCGGGAACGGCGGGCGCGGACGGGGCATGCCTCGGCGTCCTTCGATAGATGCCATAAGCGCGGTTTCTTCGCCGCATACAAAGGCACCGGCGCCTTCTTTTATATGAATTTTAAAACTGAATTTGCTGCCGAAAATACTCTTGCCCAAAAGGCCCATTTGTTCGGCCTGGTCAATAGCTATGCGCAGGCGCTTGATAGCCAGCGGATATTCCGCACGCACATAAATATAGCCTTCGTCGGCCCCGATGGCATAACCGCAGATTGCCATGCCTTCAAGCACTTTATGCGGGTCGCCTTCAAGCACGCTGCGGTCCATAAAAGCACCGGGGTCGCCCTCGTCGGCGTTGCAGATAACATATTTTTTATCGTTTACGGAATTTGCGGCAAACTGCCATTTCATACCGGTGGGGAAACCGCCGCCGCCGCGTCCGCGCAGGCCGGATTTTTTAACTTCGTCAATAACCTCCTGCGGAGTCATGGTAGTAACGGCTTTGGCAAGCGCCTCATAGCCGCCTACCGCAATATATTCTTCTATCTGTTCAGGGTTAATGGCGCCGCAGTGTTCAAGCACCAGGCGTTTTTGCTTTTTATAAAAATTAATTTCCGAATAGGAAGGAATCTGTTCATGCGTAAGCGGTTCGTGGTATAAAAGACGCTCAACAATACGCCCTTTAAACAGATGGCTTTCTACAATTTCTTCCACATCTTCCGGTTTTACGCGGCAGTAAAAAGTACCTTCCGGGTAAATAATTACCAGCGGGCCATGCTCGCAAAAGCCGTGGCAGCCGGTTTCTACAATCATAACCTCATCGCTCAGCCCTTTTTGTTCAAGCTGTTTGGCAAACTCCAGCTGCACTTCTTTGCTGCCCGCAGATTTACAGCCGGTACCGCCGCAGACAAGGACATGTGCTCTTATATGCTGCATAAAAAACCCTCCCCGATTTTATTCCTGTTCTATCTTGCCTACAACAAGCTCCTGCACTACTCTGCCGTTAACTACGTGTTCGGCAATAATTTTTTTAACATCTGCCGGTTTTACTTTGCCGTAGGTAATGCGCGGTTCTCCGGGCCGCACAACATCCACCAGCACTTCTTTTTCGCACATGCCGATGCAGCCAGTCTGCTGCACCTGCACATCCGTCAGATGGCGTACAGCCAGTTCGTCAAGCACGGCTTTCATTACTTCGCGCGCACCGGCAGCAATGCCGCAGGTGCCCATGCCGATAATAATTTTGGTAGTGCTGTTCTGACGGACTTTAATATCGTTTTTCAGCTTTTCCCTTAAAGCCTTCAAATCCTCCAAAGTTTTCATTTTATTCCTCCTGCCCGGCATGCAGCGCGCCAAGCTGCTGCCTCAGATATTCTTCAGTCCAGCGGTAAATTTCCGGATGCGCAAAATCGGTGTCTTGCCCCAAAACCTCACGCACTTGGCGAGTGTCAAAGCAAAAAGCGCCGTTTGCCGCTTTATAGTTAAAAACAAGGTTAAGCTCAGGCGCACCTGCCAGCAAAACGGCAATGCTGCCTGCAATATCGCCCAAAGGCGGGCGGTCAATGTTATCTGCCTTAAAAGCGGCTTTAACAACAGTGCCCTCCCCCGGCTGCGATTTAATATCAAAATAACCGCCGCACTGGCTTGTTACCATATCCATAAAGGGTATGCCCATGCCTACTTTGCGCGTAAGGCGTGTGGTAACAAACGGGTCGCGCACTTTTTTAACCATTTCTTCCGTCATGCCGCGCCCGTCGTCACTGATGGAAAAAGTAAAATATCCGTTTTCGTTTTCATCAATGTCAATTTGCAGATTACGGGCACCGGCTTCAACCGAGTTTTGCGCCAAATCAAGTATATGCAGTGAAAGTTCTCTCATAATTACTGGTATTTTGCCAAAATAGCCTTTAATTTATCCGGCGTCAGCCTGCCGTGGGTATCTTCGTTAACCTGCATAACAGGGGCCAGGCCGCATGCGCCGATGCAGGCAACCGTTTCCAGCGTAAAGCGCAGGTCGTCAGTTGTATGCCCTGCTTTAATGTCAAGTTCTTTTTCCAGCGCCTGCAGAATAGTTTTGCCGCCGCGTACGTGGCAGGCAGTGCCCTGGCATACGCGGATAATATTGCGCCCGCGCGGATTAAGATGGAACTGCGAATAAAAAGTTACAACGCCGTAAATCTGCGCAATGGGGGTGCCGGTTTGTGCGGCAACATATTCCAGCGCGTCTTTAGGCAGATAATTATACAAGGATTGTACTTCCTGTAAAATCGGAATCAGTGCGCCCTTAACGCCTTCATATTTGGCAAGGATTGCGTCAATGCGGGTCTTTTCCGGATTTTCGCCGCCGCAGCAGCTGCATGTTCTCTCCACAAAGCTCATAGTACATTCTCTCCTTACTGTTAAATTTAAATGTACATATATTACTATAACAAAACACCGGCTTATATGCAACACTAATTAACATGTATACTTTAATTAGTATACACTATATTGTTTTTAATAATCACGGTTCTCCAAAAAACAGCCCGGCTGCCAGCTGCGCCCGTCTTCTGCCGCAAGCGCCAGTTTCAGCTCTGCCACCGTTAAACGTTTAACCGTAATTAAATTTTTGGGGCCGTTAATAAAGCTGTCCATCATGTGCGCGTCGCTGTCAGTAACATAGTTTAAGCCGCCAAGCGCCAGTTTCAGCTTCTGTTCTTTTAATTCCCTAATGCCGGCAGCGCTTATTTCAGCCGCTGCCAGCCCCATATCCGAAGGCAGAAAGCCAAGCTGCATCAAGAGGCTGTATGAGGGCCTGTCCACATGCGCAGCTATTGCCATGCCGCCCATAGCGTTTACTTTTTGTATAACTTCCGCAGCAAGCAGTTTTAAAGGCCCAAGCAGCATGCGTTCTTCTTCGGCTATAAAGTTGTCATCATCATCAACAATAAACTGCGCGCCAAAACGCTCTGCATTGTTTTTAAGCCCGCTCATATTGGCATCAACTATTTTCTGCCACGCGGCCAGCTGCTCCAGCGTATCAAACAGCACAACTATGTGCGCTTCTTCGCGGCATTCAACTTCCATGCCCGGAAAAACCTTAATACCGTAGTTTTTAGCTGCTTCAACCGCCGCCGCGGCATTAGCAGAAGCGTTATGGTCCGTAATGGCAACCGCGTCTACGCCGTACTGCGCCGCCCGCATAACAATATGGTGCGGCGTCATTTCTATTTCCGCGCAGGGCGAAAGCAGGGTATGGATATGGAAATCAGCCAGTAAGGTTTTCATTTTCCGTTGGTAATGCCGAGGGCATAAAGCTGCCCGGCTACAACATAAGCAGGCAAATCAGTAACGGCAATGTTTATATTGTTGGCATCGGCTTTTTTCAGCGTTTCTTCTTCTACCGGGGCGCCGCCTGCCACAACCACTGCCGAAAGGCCTATTAAAGAGGCCACTGCAGCCACGTTCTGATGCCCCTGCATTGTTACCCATACCATGCCGGGTTCAGCCTGCCCCATAACATTGCTTAAAAGGTCAGAAGCATAGCCGCCCGTAACCTCGGCCTGCATGTCGCCGGTATGCGTTAAAAGCTGCAAATTCAAGCTGTTAATTACTTCCTTTATCTGCATTGTTTTCTTCTCCGTTATCGTTAAAATCATTATTGTCAATAGGTATCTGCCGTGCAAGCTCCAGCATGCCGTGCGCAAGTTTTTTAACGCTGGCACGCAGTTTAAAAATGCAGTCTATTTCCGTTGCCTTACCCTGAACAATATCTTCCGCAAGGCACTGGCAGTTTGGCGCGCCGCAGGCGCCGCAGTCCAGCCCAGGCAGGGAATTGAGCACTTCTTCCATTTGTTCAAACTTCTTCATGGCTTCCAAAATATCGTCGTCAAGCTGCATCATCGGGCGCGGCACCAGTTTTTTTACATAAGCGCCGGATTTTGGGAAGCCCTCGCAGACCATGCTCTGCTTCATTGCCTCCACCCTGTCTGCCGGTTCGTGTTCACGCATCCGCGCAAGGCGCAGCTTAAGGTTCTTTTCCGCCACAAATTTATTTTCAGCCGTCAGCGGGCCGCCGATACAGCCGCCGCTGCACGCGCTGCATTCCACATAATCAACGTCCGGCATTTTATTCATGGAAATCTGCTCCAGCACGTCATATACGTTTTCTATGCCATGCACTGCCAGCCCTTTTTCCACGCCTACAGCCGCAAGTTCGCCGCCGTAACAGCCCCAGCCCATGCCGTAGGAAGAAGCCGCAGTTATTTTTTTGCTTTCTTTAACGCTGCCGATAGAACGCATCAGCCTGCCATAAATTTCCGAAATGGCAATGCTGCCGCTGAGCTGCGTATGCACTACGTCTACCGACTGGCGGATATTGGCGTCTTTCGACGGGCAGGGCGCCAGAAACCATACGCCAATCTGTGATTCTTCAAGTCCCAGCCGTTCCATGGCCTCTTTTTTTACATAAATTGCGGCAGCCTCCACAGGCGGCAGCACCGGCACCACCTGCTTGATAAGTTCCGGGAACTTAACCTGAATAAGGCGCAGCACCGCCGGGCAGGTGCAGGAAATTAAAGGCTTGCGCCCGCCATTGTAGTTTTTAATGTAGTCTGCAATTTCCAGGGAAATATATTCCGAAGCCACAGCCACGTCAAAAATTTCATCAAAGCCAAGGTTGCTTAAGCCCCCACGTATTGTTTCCTCCGAAATATCGGCCGGAAACTGCGCGTACAGCGAAGGAGGAGGCAAAACGATATTATATTGGTATTTTTGTATTTCTTCCAGTTTGTCCGAATATGCTTCTACCGCGTGATACGCACAGCGGCGCATACATTCGCCGCAGTCTATGCAGCGCGCCGCGATAAGTTCGGCCTTGCCGTTGCGCACCCTGATAGCATCGGTAGGGCACGCCTTAACGCAGGTTACGCAGCCTTTGCATTTGGAAGGCACAAAACGGACAGAATGAATATAGCCTTCTGCCAATGGGCTCACCTCTTTTACAAGTCTTCGCTGATATGCTTAAACTCCATTGTGATGGAGGTTCCTTCTCCTATTTTAGATTGTATGTCAAATTTATCACTGCATTTCATCATGTTGGGCAGGCCCATACCGGCGCCAAACCCCATCTGGCGGATATAATCCGGCGCTGTCGACCAGCCCTCCTGCATGGCAAGCTTAATATCCGGTATGCCGGGGCCGTGGTCGGTAATATTGATTACGGTATGGTCCTGAAAAATTTCCGCAGCAACCTTGCCGCCGCCGGCGTGAATAAGCACGTTCATTTCCGCCTCATAAGTGCCAATGGCTATGCGGCGCACAATATCTGCCGGTATGCCAATTTTTTGCAGCATGCGCTTAATACCGCTCGAGGCTTCCCCCGCACGGTCAAAATCGCCGCCTGCCACATCATAGCTTATTTTTACAGATTTAGCCTCCGTCATAACCCGCAGCCCCCTTTTTCCTGCGAACATCCGCGCAGCCCGGCCACATATAACAACCCGCAGGCTTCAAACAGAGTGCAGTTTGTTGAAAGCACCGGCATCTGCGCTTCGCGCGCAAAGTCTAGAAAATCCGGCCCGGGCAGCTTGCCGCGTACTATAATAATGCCGCACAAATCGGTAATGCCAGCCGTACGGATAACCTGCATATTTGTAAGGCCTGTACACAAAAGGGTATTGCATTTGGTAAAAGCCAGCACATCACTCATAAGGTCGCTGCCGCAGCAGGTTTCAACGGGGCGTTCCATCAATTCTTCTCCCACAAGGATTTTTGCTTTTAAAACCCTCTGTACATCCTTTAAATTCATTTTTCCCTCCATAAAAATTAAAAATTTTCTGATTTTATTGTAACGTGTCTGTCCCGGTATGTAAAGCAATTTTCTGCCGTCCGCTGCGGCTCAGCCTGTTTAAAAGGCTGCACTGCATCATTACCATCGACACGCACCAGAACAAAAGTCCCATATCCATATTAAAGTATACATGGTCGGTAAGGCCGCCTGCCAAAATACCAACCAATGCCGCCAGATACCCCTGCCCTACGGCACGCAGCCACGGTCGCACACCTTTTACTGCCAGTTTAAAGGCATGCCAGGCAAAAACAGCAAGCACCAGCACAAAAACAACCAGCCCGTGCCAGCCGAGTTCTGCCAGAATATTAAGCATCAGATTATGGCAGTGGTACATAATTACATTGGGGTTATTTAAATAAAAATCGTATTCCGGGTAAATATACTGAAACCCGTACCAGCCTACGCCGTAAGGGTGTTCTTCTATAATAAAAAGCGTACTTTTAAGATAGGCAAAGCGCAGCGCCACGGAGGTATCCTGCGTGCCGAAAATAGACATCAGCCGGTGCCATACCGCACCGTGCATAAAATATACGCCGCCTGCCGCACAAACTGCCAGCGGAATAAGCCATTTGCGCCAGAAAAACAAAAAGTAAAAAATCATGGCGCAGGCGCAGGCCACCCAGTTGCCGCGCGAAAAAGTATAAACAAGGCTTATGCCCAGCACTGCTGCCAGCACCATTAAAAAGCCGCGTATTTTACCTGTTGTTATTTTTATAAACGGCACGGCTATGCTTAAAAGCAGCACCAGATAACCGGCAAAAATGTTGGGGTTAATTAAAGTACCGACAACGCGTGTTTTTAGTTCCGGAAACTGCGAAGGGTCTACCCACGGGTCGGTAGGCACAACGCCGGTAAAATGCTGGTAAATGCCAAGCAGGCCGTTAGCAAAGCCTGCCAGCAAAAGTACGGCCAAAAGCAGCAAAGGGCGCGGCCATTCGCGGGGCTTCTGCCAGTCAAAATCAAGTTTGCCGTCGCCGCCGTAGCGCAGCACAAGCCATACCAAAAGCACGTACTGCCCCACAACGTAACCAAAATTATAGGCCGAAACGGCACTATCTGCCGAAAAGCGCAGCGAATACCAGGCAATTGCCAAAAGCAGGTATAAAAGCCCCTGCTGCACGCGCGGCAGCACAGGCACGCGCTTTAATTTGCGGTACTTAACGGCCACCGCCAGCCCGGCAAAAAAAGTTACCGCCACCATCAGCAGCGTAAACACCTGGTTTACCGGTATTACTGCCGCCGTAAAAAGCAGCAGCAAAAATACATATTTTTCTGCACTGTGGTATTTGGCAACGCCGCCCATTAATTGCACCTTGCCTTTTCTTCCATTAATCTTGTTTTAAACGTGCCTACCAAATATAACGAACCGCAAATAACTACAACGCCGCCGCTGCCGGCTTCGTTAACCGCCTCAAGATACGCCTCATAAACGTCACTGCGCGGCGCGGCGTTAGCGCCGATAATATTTGCCAGCTCCTGCGGCTTGGCAGCGCGTTCGCCGCCGTCCGCCGGCACGGTGTAAACCAAATCCATCGGGCGCACAATGGTGTGCAGAACATGCTGCATATCCTTATCGCCCATCATGCCGATAACAAAAATACGTTTCTGATCCGGATAAAATTTATCAAGCGCTTTGCGCAGAGCTTCCGCGCCGTTGGGATTATGCGCGCCGTCTAAAATAACATCCGGCTTTTCGCCAATTCGCTCCAGCCTTCCGGGCCAGAAGGTATTGGCAACGCCGATATGCAGCGCAAGTTCGTTAATGCGGTCATCCTGCTTGGAAACAAGTTTAGCCGCCACTATTGCAACAGAAGCATTGGCAATCTGATGTTCACCGGCCAGTTTAATGGTATAGTCACTGCTGTAAACATCGCCTGCATGCAGGGTAAAAGTCTGCCCGTCCATCGTGCTTTCTTTTTCTTCACCCCAAAAAGCGCGCCCGTAAATATACACCGGCGCCTGTTTAAACATGCTTACGGCGCGGATAGGCCCAATGGCGTCGTCGCCCGCAGCCGCCGTAACCACAGGCACTTTTTCTTTTATAATGCCTGCTTTCTGCATGGCAATGCGCTCTATGGTAGTGCCGAGCTTGTCGCAGTGGTCAAGCGCTACATTGGTAATAACGCTTACCACCGGCGTAATTACGTTAGTGCTGTCCCACAGGCCGCCAAGCCCTACTTCTATAACGGCATAATCAACTTTTTCCAAAGCAAAATGCAAAAAAGCCGCAGCCGTTAAAACTTCAAACTGAGTGGGCTGTTCGCACACGCCCTTGGCAACAATGCTGTCTGCCGCCTGCTTAACGGCGCTTATAACCAGTGCAAAAGCCTCGTCCGTAATATCGTTATTGTTAATGCTGATGCGTTCATTATATTTTACAAGATGCGGCGAAATAAACTTGCCGGTTTTCAAATTACCTGCCAAAAGAATATTGGCAATCATGCTGCTTACGGAACCTTTGCCGTTGGTTCCCGTTACATGCACGCTTTTAAATTTATCCTGCGGATTGTCAAGTTCTTTTAAAAGAGCTTCAATGCGCTCCATGCCAAGTTTAATGCCAAATTTTCCAAGGCTGTCCAAATAAGCCAAACTTTCATTATAATTCATTGCTTTTCTCCCGGTTATGTTAATATATGCAAAACGGCACGGCCAAAACTGCCGTGCCGTTTCAACCCTTTATTTAATTTTACTTTAATTCTGCCAAATATGCCATACGTTTTTTCACGGCTTCAATTTTACCGCTTAATTCTTCATATTTAGCGCGTTCTTTGGCAATAACGTCTTCCGGCGCTTTAGCCAAAAATCCTGCATTGTTCAGTTTGCCGCCTGCGCGCTGCAAATCTTTTTCCATTGCGGCAAGTTCTTTGCTCAGGCGCTGGGTTTCTTTTTCAACATCAATTAAACCGGCTAAAGGCAGGTATACTTCAATGCCGGTTACAACGGCTGCCATGGCGTTTTCCGGTTTTTCGCCGTTAAGCGGGCGCAGCTCAAGGTTATCAATGCCGCCCAGCAGTTTAATGTAGCTGTCGTTATGGGCAACAACCTCGCGCAAATCTTCGCTTACAAGCATAATTGCCGGAATTTTTTTGCCCGGGTTGGCATTAACTTCGGCACGCATATTGCGGATAGCCTTAATGCTGTCCATAATGGCGTTCATGCCGCGTTCTGCTTCGGGGTCAACCAGGCTTTCGTCAGCCACAGGCCATTTGGAAATCATAATGCTTTCCGCTTCGTGCGGCAGGCACTGGTAAATTTCCTCGGTAATAAACGGCATGTACGGATGCAAAAGCTTCATGGCAGATACCAGCACGGTTGCAAGTACATGCTGCGCGGTTGCGCGTTCAGCCGCAGCTTCTTTGTTGTAAAGGCGCGGTTTGGCAATTTCAATGTACCAGTCGCAAACTTCGCTCCAGATAAAATCGTAAATGGCGCGTCCTGCTTCGCCAAGCTCAAAGCGTTCCAACAGGCCGGTAACGTCTTTAACGGTATCCTGCAAACGCGAAAGAATCCATTTATCAGCCAGCGTATAAGGCGCAAGTTCTGCGTCCTTGTCGTAGCCTTCCATATTCATCAGCGCAAAGCGCGATGCATTCCAAATCTTGTTGGCAAAGTTGCGGGTGCCTTCCACGCGTTCCCAGTAAAAACGCATGTCGTTGCCCGGAGTGTTGCCGGTAATCAGCATAAAGCGCAGGGTATCGGCGCCGTATTTTTCAATAACTTCCAGCGGGTCGATGCCGTTGCCGAGCGATTTGCTCATCTTGCGTCCCTGGCTGTCGCGCACAAGGCCGTGGATGAATACTTTTTCAAACGGAATTTCCTTCATAAATTCCATGCCCATAATCAGCATGCGCGCAACCCAGAAGAAAATAATATCGTAACCGGTTACAAGCACGCTGGTAGGATAGAACTGTTTAAGCAGTTCGGTGTTGTCCGGCCAGCCCATGGTAGAGAATGGCCACAGGGCGGAACTGAACCAGGTGTCCAGTGCGTCCTCGTCCTGATGGATATGCGTGCTGCCGCATTTCGGGCATTTTTCAAGGTCGGTGCGGCTGGCGCTCATTTCACCGCAGTCATCACAGTACCAAACCGGAATGCGGTGACCCCACCAAATCTGGCGGCTGATGCACCAGTCGTGAATGTTTTCCATCCAGCCGGTGTAGTTTTTGGTAAAGCGTTCAGGAACGAACTGGGTGCGCCCGTCGGTAACGCAGTCCACAGCAGCTTTTACAAGCGGCTGCATTTTTACAAACCACTGCGTGGAAACAAGCGGCTCTACAATATTATGGCAGCGCTGGCAATGGCCAACTGCGTGGCTGTGTTCTTCTATTTTAACAAGGTAGCCTTCTTCTTTTAAACGCGCCACTATCTGTTTGCGGCATTCGTAGCGTTCCAAACCGGCAAACGGCCCTGCTTCTTCCGTCATAACGCCGTCTTTGCCGATAACAACAATCTCCGGCAGGTTATGGCGCAGGCCCATTTCATAGTCGTTGGGGTCATGCGAAGGAGTAATTTTTACGGCGCCGGTACCGAATTTGGTATCAACATAGCTGTCGGCAATTACCGGAATTTCGCGGTTCAAAATAGGCAGGCGCAAAGTTTTGCCGATAAGTTTTGCATAGCGTTCATCTTCCGGGTTAACGGCAACAGCGGTATCGCCGGGAATGGTTTCCGGACGTGTAGTAGCAATGGTTAAATAGGTATCTTCTTCGCCAACAACCGGGTAACGTACATACCACAAATGGCCCGGAGTATCTTCGTGTTCAACTTCAATATCGCTTAAAGCGGTATGGCAGTTAACGCACCAGTTTGTAATGCGGGTGCCCTTATAAATAAGCCCTTTTTCAAACAGGCTTACAAAAGTTTCGCGTACGGCGCGGCTGCACCCTTCGTCCATGGTAAAGCGCTTGCGTTCCCAATCGCACGAAATGCCTAGGCATTTTAACTGGTTAATAATACGGTCGCCGTATTCTTCCTTCCATGCCCAAACACGTTTTACAAATTCTTCGCGGCCAAGGTCAAAGCGGGTTTTGCCTTCTTCTTTTTTCAGCACTTCTTCTACCTTAATCTGGGTAGCAAGGCCGGCATGGTCATAACCGGGCATCCACAAGGTGTTGTCGCCCATCATGCGGTGCCAGCGGATTAAAATATCCTGCAAAGTGTTGTCAAGCGCATGGCCCATGTGCAGCTTGCCGGTAATGTTCGGAGGCGGAATTACAATGCTGAACGGCTTTTTGCCCGGTTCCGGCTCTGCATGGAAATATCTGTTCTTTTCCCAAAATTCATACCATTTCTTTTCAACAGAAGCGGGGTCATAAACTTTGGGGATGTTGTGTTCTTCTGTCATGTTTATTCCTCCAGTCATAAATTTGCAAAAGTAATAAAAAACGTCCTGTTTATTACAAACAGGACGACAAAATCGCGGTACCACCTATCTTCCCGGCCAAAGCCGGACACCTTGAAACGCTTAACGCACGCTTACGGGCAAGCTTACTTTCAGTTCAGCCTGCCAACTCCCGGACTACTTCAAAGCCATTGCTTTAGGCACGTTGCAGCCGTGCGCGCCCTCTCTGCAAAAGCCTGTGCTTTTACTACTTCCGTTCATAGTTATTAACAGTATTTTGATAGTTAATATCTTATCAATTTCAAGGCGCGCTGTCAAGCGCAGAACAGGTTTATAAAGTTATTTTGTTTTACCGGCAGGTTCGTGGCAATGGCAGCAGCCGCCGCTTTCGCACCCGGAACAGCCACCGCCCGGGCAGCCTATACATTCGCCGCGGCGGAATTTTTTCCAGCAATAGCGCGCCGCCATAACAATTGCAGCAAGTAAAACAGCACTGATAATCCATGTAGCCACAGCTGTTTGCTCCTTTCTTTAAAAGACGCTGTAAACTGCGCAGGAACAAAGCCCGCGCAGTTTACATTTTAACATTATTATATCACAAAGCTTTTAATTAAGCATTTACCGAACGCAGGGATTCTTTTGCTTTCGGCGCCGGGCGGAACATCATGTACAACATGATGAGCGCAACCACGCAGGCGGCAGCAGTCATGCCCGTAAAGGCTTCGCCCATAATAAGCACAAGCCCGAACTGGTAAATCATAAAGGTCATAGCATAAGCAAATACGTTTTGGAAGATGATGGCAAACCAAAGCCATTTGCGGCTGCCGAGTTCTTTGTTCATGGTAGTAATTGCTGCCAGGCACGGGCTGTCAAGCAGGTTGAACACCAGGAAGCTGAACGCCGCCATCGGGTTTTGGAACATGCCCATGGTTGCTGCCCACAGGCTTGCATCGTCTTCGGCAAGTTCACCAACGCCAATCAATACGCCGATGGTGCTGACAATGGCTTCCTTGGCAACGAAGCCGGAGATAGAAGCCGCAACAGCCTGCCATTCGCCGAAGCCCAGCGGTGCAAAAATCCAGGCAATTGCCCCGCCCATGGAAGCGATGAAGCTGTCTTCAGGTTCTACCATGCCGTAACCTTCAGCGCCAATGCCGTAAGTAGAAAGATACCACATTACCACGCAAACAAGGAATAAAACGGTTGCAACCTTTTTAATGAAGGCAAAGCAGCGTTCCCAGGTATGCAGCAATACGTTTTTAGCAGCCGGAATATGGTACTGCGGCAGTTCCATAACAAACGGTGCAGGGTCGCCTGCAAACATTTCGGTTTTCTTTAAAATCAGGCAGGAAAATACAACGGAGATAATGCCGATGAAGTACATAATCGGCGCCATGTACCAGTCGCCGCCCATAATTGCACCGGCAATCAAAGCAATAACCGGCAGTTTTGCGCCGCAGGGAATGAAGGTTGTGGTCATAATCGTCATACGGCGGTCGGTTTCAGTTTCGATAGTGCGGGTTGCCAGAATACCGGGCACGCCGCAGCCGGAGGAAATAAGGAACGGAATGAAGCTTTTGCCGGACAGGCCGAACTTATGGAAAATACGGTCCATAATAAACGCGATACGCGCCATATAACCGCAGTCTTCAAGCAGCGCCAGCAGGAAGAACATAATTGCCATCTGCGGCACAAAGCCAATCGGTGCGCCAAGGCCGCCGATAATGCCGTCAACCACCAGCGATACCTGCCATTCGGCAGCACCGGCATTTTCCATAGCTTCCTGTACGGAAGGCATAATCATTTCGCCGAACAGCACGTCATTGGTCCAGTCGGTAACATCCGTGCCGATTGTAGTAACGGCAATATAATAAACAAAGAACATTACGGCTGCAAAAATAGGCAGAGACAAAATGCGGTTCGTAACAATCTGGTCAATCTTATCGGAAGTAGTCATGCCTACTTTAACTTTTTTAACACAATCGGCCATTAAGCCGGTAATGTAATCATAGCGGGCGTTGGTAATGATGCTTTCGCAGTCGTCATCAAGCTTTTCCTCAACGCCGGCAATAATTTTTTCAAGTTGCTTTTGAATAACATCCGGCAGATTATATTTAGCCCATACTTCGCGGTCACGCTCAAACAATTTAACAAGCGTCCATCTTGCACCGGTTTCCGGCAGGGAACTGCCCATAATGTATTTAATTTCTTCCAGCGCTTTTTCCACATCAGCGTTAAAATGCAAGGGTTTGCACTCAACATTTTTGGTTTTGGCCATTTCAACGGCTTTGGCGGCAGCTTCTTTCAGCCCCAGCCCGCTTAAAGCGGAAGTTTCAACAACCGGGCAGCCAAGCTTTCTGCCAAGCGCCGCAATATCAATTTTATCGCCGTTTTTACGGACAATATCAATCATATTAAGCGCAATAACAACAGGCACGCCCATTTCAAGCAGCTGGGTTGTTAAATACAGGTTGCGTTCAATGTTGGAACCGTCCACCAGGTTTAAAATAACATCAGGATGTTCATTAATAATATAATTACGGGAAACAACTTCCTCCAACGTATACGGAGAAAGCGAATAAATACCCGGCAGGTCGGTAACAATTACATCGCTGTAACCTTTTAGCCTGCCTTCTTTTTTCTCAACAGTAACGCCCGGCCAGTTGCCAACATACTGGTTTGCGCCGGTTAAATTGTTAAACATGGTTGTTTTGCCGCAGTTAGGGTTGCCAACCAATGCAATTTTTACAGCCACTTCAATCCCTCCTCAAATCATTCAACCACAATGTTTTCAGCTTCGCCTTTGCGCAGCGAAAGCTCGTAGCCCCTTACAGTTACTTCAATAGGGTCACCGAGCGGTGCAACCTTACGCACATAAATTTCTGTGCCCTTGGTAATGCCCATATCCATAATACGGCGTCTTACAGCGCCTTCTCCCCCAAGCCGGCTTACTTTAACAGTCTGGCCGCACTCAACATTTTTAAGCGTTTTCATGGCATACCTCCGTTAAATCATTATTTTTGAAGCAAGATCTTTGTTTAAAGCAACACGCGCGTCTTTAACATTGACGATTAAATTTCCGGCAAGTTTGGATACGACGGTAATAGCTGCCCCTTCTACAAACCCCATGCTTTCCAAAAAACGTACTGTTTCATTTCTTCCGCGTACGGCTTTAATAGTGTTTACCTCGCCGGTAGCGGCAAAAGTCAACGGCATAATTGGAACCATCCCCTTCTTCTGTATAGCCGGAGCTAACCTTATATTGCTTTTTAAGTTAGTTTGCTCTAACTTCCTTTGCAAATTGTAGTTTACTACCGCTAACAAGTTTTGTCAATAAGTTTTAGTAAACTTTTTTTGTAAATAAACTTTTACAAAACATACTTGACAAAAAAACAAAGCCTTATTACAATTTAGTTAATCTTTTTGCACTGCAACTACAGTACAAGCTGATCAGGCCGTAAAACCGGCCGGGCCTTACGGCAGCAGATTATCCTACATCTGCGGGACAGGAGTAGTTCCGCAGATGTATTTTGTTTTAAGGAGAAATTTAAATGCAGCAAGACCAATCTTTAAATCAAACCCTTGCCCTCAGCACGGTAAAAAAAGGCATTGCCCTTAACGTGTTTCTGGCAGCCTCAAAATTTGCCGCAGGCATTTGGGGCCATTCAGCCGCCCTTGTTTCGGATGCAGTCGATTCGGCGTCTGATATTTTCAGCAACCTTATTGTTATGGCCGGCATAAAAATATCCCACAAAGCGTCCGATATGGAACATCAGTACGGGCACGAACGCATGGAATGTGTTGCCTCCATCATCATGTCGGCGCTTCTGGCACTGGCAGGTGCAGGCATCGGCTTTGCCGGAATACAAAAAATACTGCACTTTTCCGCCGAAGGCGAACTGGCCGCGCCGGACGGCATAACGCTTGCCGTTGCAGCCCTTGCCATTATAAGCAAGGAAGGCATGTACTGGTACACCCGCAGCGTAGCAAAAAAAATAAACAGCGGCGCGCTTTTGGCAGACGCCCTGCACCACCGCAATGACGCCTTAACCTCCGTCGGCAGCCTTATCGGCATCAGCGGAGCCATGCTTGGCTACCCCATTTTTGACCCGCTGGCCGCCATTGCCATTTGCCTGATGATTATTAAAGGCGCATACGATGTTTTTACCGACGCCATTGACCGTATGGTAGACCGCAGCTGCGACGAAGAAACAGTTGAAAAAATGCAGGAGCTTATTGCCGCACAAAAAGGCGTAGACCATGTAGACAAACTGCAAACGCGCATTTTTGGCTCGCGCGTATATGTGGATGTGGAAATAAGCGCCGACGACCACTTAACCCTTGTTGAAGCACACGCCATTGCCGAAAACATTCACGAGCAGATAGAAAAACAGTTTCCGGAAGTTAAGCACTGCATGGTGCATATTAACCCCTGCAGCGAAACGCACCATAATTTTTAAACCGCTTATTAAGCAAAATAAAAGCCTGTACGGCGTTCAGCACTGTACAGGCACTTGCAAATAAAACTTTAAAATTGTATAATAAAAGCACGGAGTATTGATGTTTGGTCGCACCGGTTCTCCTATGACAAATTTTAAGTTTGAAGAAGAAACCGTGTAACCGTGTTATACGGTTTTTTTCATGCCGTTATTTACGGAACGAAAGAATGAGCACTACGAGCGTTGCAAAAGCAATCATTAAAGAAATACTTTCATACACCGTCATAACGCATCACCCCCACCCATCCAGAGTGGAAAACCGATACATCAAAACTCCGTGCTGTAATATTGTAACAGATTATAAATAAAAAGCAATACCGTTCTTATAGTTTAAAAACGGTATTGCTTTTTATTTATTTTTTATTCACTATCAGCGATACGGAAGGCTGGCTCATATTAAACAAATTTGCCAAAAATAATTGTGATAAACCTTCTTCGTGGTACAGGCGGTAAATTTCTTCGTTGCGCCCATCACGGTTTTTAAAAGGGGTTATCTCCACTGTTTTGCCATCAACCTTATAACCGTAATCGCACAAAACTACTATCGTATAGTCGCCGTCAGGCTTCTGTGCTTTAATCTCCCAGCAGCGCATGCCGTTTTTGCCGCGCGGCATATAGTTGACATATTCTGCCGTACAGTTACCGGCCAGAGTTTTAAACTTTTCTTTATTGTAAGAAATATCTTTTTCCATATTTTTCTTTCCGTGTATAAAATAATACTTTTTATTTTATACCAAAAGATTATACTGTGGCGGCTCTGCAAAAATGCTGCGGCTCCGCCGATTCCGTCCGGGCACAGCACCGGACTCTCTAAAGCAATTAACTTAAATTAAGCCGCCGCAGTTTTTGCCTGCCGCCTTACAGTACAATCTTTCTTATTTTACTTTTTATTGTTAAATTCAGGGTACATAAATTTAGCTGACAAAATTATTAACTTTGCCTTGTTGCTAATTGGCACTTAATTAAAAGCTCCACTGCATACCTGCGTTAATTTGGTAAGTTTCGTCATTATCGTTGCCGAAGGACTTTTCAAAATCCATAAAGGCATAGCTGTTTTTGCTCATCTTAGTTGCAAAGCCAAAGCCTACGTCATACCAGGTGCCTTTGTTTTCAAATTCTTCGCGCAGTGTGCCGGTTGCATCCGCCGCCGTTACCGTCTGGTCGCCCATAAATTCATGCAGCAAATCTGCTTTTAAGTAAACAGTGCTGTTTTCATCCATGTCGCGCCCAATTCTAAAGCCCGCACGTCCGATTAAGCTGTTAATGCCGTCCACATTTACCTTACTGCCCTGCGTTGTTACATAATCGGCACCGGTTACACGCGCAAGCTGAATCTGTGCCTGAGGCTCAAAATACCAGTTATTGCCCATATCGTTTTTCTTGCCGTATTCCGCGCTTACGCTGAACACATTGTTGCTGTAATCGCCGTTAATTTTTTCGCCGGTGGTTTTGGCTGTAATGTCAAAATCATTGCTTAAATGTCCCCATTTAGCTACATAATCAACATAATGCCCTTTTTCACCCAGCCAGGTATCATACAGCCACAGGCCATAGCGTTTGGTTTCACCTTTACCCATAATGTCGTCATAAGTTGTGCTGCCGCGCATATAGTCTATTGCCATACCAATACGGTGCTCGCCGTTATCGGTGGGTTGTTTAACATCATAGCCTACTTCGTACATGGTGTTCATGCTGCGGAAGTCACCGCTTTGCCCAATACGGTCATGGCGCAGGCGTACCCATAACCCCTGTTCTTCTTCACCATTAACATAACGCATTTCGCCCATACGCTTGTTAAGCCTGTCCATATAAATAGCGTTTTTATAGTTGGCGCGGCTCATGTTGATGATTGTTTTACCGGCGTCGGATTGATTTTCCTTAGTTACAGAATTACGGACAATATAAACATGTTTAGGATTAGACTCCGTTTCTGTTGTTTCTTCCAAAGTATTTATTTCACTAGTGTCTTTTTTACCGCCATAAACATTGTCTACATAATCCTGTCCCGGTTTATTAGTGCTAAAGTTACCACCGTTATATGTCTGGTCCGTGCCTAAATCTCCCTCCATTTTCTCATTATAATCTTTGTAAATAATATCAAAATCTACATTAAAAATACCTGCGTCGTTGATACTTGTACTTTTTCCAAAAGTTTCAGCACCATCGGTTATATTGCCAAAACCTTCGCCTGCCTTGATAACCGTTGCAAAACGTAAAGCATCGCCCACTTTCATACCGCTTAATACTTCATCACGGTTGTTAATTTGCAAGGTTTGCGCATCGCTTGTGCCGTTTTTAACATAAATCATATCGCTTGTGTCAAGTCCCTCAGGTTTAAGGTTTACAACAAAAGTATTATTACCTTTTACAGTGCCAATGTGCACAGCGTCACTGCCCTCGTCTTTGGTTAAATCAACAACGCCATTGCCTTCCAACGTTGTAATCCAGCTTTGCCCTGTTACGTTCCACGTTGCGCCTTTCGCAAGGGTTACATTTACATTACCGTTGGCAGCAATAGAATGGCTGAATTTAGGGTTAAACTGTTTTTCGTGTTCATCTTTCCAATTTGGCAAAGCTGCGTCCTGATAATCGTCAGCACGCCCTGTCCATGTACTTCCTGCTGTTAAGTTAATATCTAACTTGCCGCCGTTGGCAGATAAAGCGTCGCCGTTTAAAGTAAGCGTTCCGTTATTATTACGCGCACTAAAAGTGCTGATACCTTCTTCTGTGCTTTCCGGCGTGCCGATAACAATATTGCCGCCGTAGCCGCTGATAATATCGCCGGTAATTTTACTGCCCAATCCATAGTTAAGGTTGATGTTGTTAATACCGCCATCAGGTTCAGCAGTAACATCCGTCCAATTTTCTGTGCCTGCCACAACGGCAATATCCTGCCCACCGCTGGTGCTGATGTTGGTTGTGCCATTAATATTGATGTTGCCGCCGTTAGTAGACCAAATACCATAAACTTTATTTTTTTCTTTATCCTGCAAGTCATTTGCTGTTACACTTATGTTAGCTTTACCAATTACATTAACTATCCCAGCATCACCTTTAATACCAACATTCTCAACACTCTCACCACCAATAGTGTTTGTATGTATGTCTACATCGCTTAGTTTAATCTCACTATTACCTTCCATCATCGATGTACTATTAACACCATAAGCTTTCAAGCAACCAGTTTTTCCTTCAACTTTAACATCTATATCACTTAATTCATTAACAGATATTAAAGATTTTGCCGTATTGCCAAACGCTGCTGAAACAATGCCCGCAGAAAAAATAGATCCATTACTTTCATTTTTTACTTCAGTATTAACTTTAATACTTTTTAATGCAATAATATAGTCTTGTTTAGTAGCTAAATTCGAGACTTGCACTCCAACTGCGCTAGCAGTACCGATTGAAGAAGCTGGTAGACTACTATTAACTTTTATATAAACATTTGTTTTACCTGCAGCTATTATATTTTTCCCATTTTCAGTATTAGGTATATTAGTATTAATAAATAATCCCCTTGTACCAGAACCACCAGTTTGTTTTTTGCTTACATAATTCTTAAGAAGAATAGATACTTCTCCTAATTCATCAACTAAATCGTGATAATTATTACTATTATCAAATTTATTAAAATAATCATTATTATATTCATTTTGATTTGACTTATAGCCTAAAATTATCTTATTACTTCCAGAAGCTTGATTTATAAGTACACCATCAATACCAAATGTTCCACTTTCAGATAAATTTTTACCTTTTAAAATACCTTCTCCATAAACAATTAAATTATTATTTCCTTTATCAATTTCTAAAACGGCTGAACCTACATCTCCTTTTTGGTTTAATTTAATATTACCATTTCCTAAAAAAAGTTTATTGTTTTGGCCTTTTAATAAAATAGCTGCCTCTTCACTTGTAGAGTTAATATTACCACCATACTGTCTATCAATTAAAACATTATTTTTATCGCCACTAATTAAAATTGCATATCTATCTGCAATAATATCTAATCTATTATTTATTTTAATACTATTTTTTCCATCAATTGCTGTACCTTCTACATCCAACTTATCATTTTCACTAAAATTATAAATATAAGTATTTGTATCTTTGTCATAAGTTTTTTGTGGTTCAGTATATTTATCGTCAGCACCGCTTATTGCTTCTGTATATGTTGTTGCCGCCTGTGCCATGCCATACGGCAGCATTAACAGCACGCTTAACGTTATCGCCTTTGCCAAATTCTTACTTACACGTTTCATAACATAACTCTCCCCTTTTTTGTTTTGCTTTTTTACAAAACAATTTTGTTATATTATTTTATCATAGTTTTACCCCCCCGCAAGACGCTTACTAAATAAATAATCCGTACTGTACGTTGTCTTGCGCACTGGTAACTTTTTTTGTAAAGCCAAAACTTTTAATTTAACATATAAAATTTTTTAAAACAAGGTCTTTACAAACCGTGCGGCGTTCCGTTATAATCTTGCTTACGCCGCTTTTGCGTGGCCACGGTAAAGCTGGTAAGTTTAAAATTTGGAGGTTTTTGTGATTCAAAGAAAAAATTTGTCATCTTTCAGCCAAATACCAGGCAGGGTTTTAAAATCTGCCGTGCCGGAAATGGATATTATTCCCAAAACTGTGCGCCACAAAACTTTTACCACATTGGCAAATAAAACAAAAAGTTTAATTACTGCCGCCCAAAATGGCAATAAACAGGCTTTGGAACAGCTTTGCCTTGCTTTTGAGCCTTTGTTCCGCAGTGAAATGCGCCGCGATATGTTTTACAATGCCCTTGGCATTGAGGAGGGTTTAAGCCTTGCAAGGTTAAAGTTTATTGAGCTTGTATTAACCTACAACGGCGCTGATTACGAGCATTTTGCAGGGTATGTTAGGTGCAGAATTCACTTTGCACTTTACGACGAAGTTAAAAAAGTATGGGCAGATGAAAATAAAAAAGCGCCCCTGCCAGATAGTGAGGCAGAAGGCGCTGAATTCAGCGACGATGTTATTGAACGTGAGGAATTAAATATTTTATTAAAACTGGCGCTTAATAAGTTAACTGCCAAACAGCAAAAAACTATTAACGCTTTATATTTTGAAGGCTTAAGCGGCAAAGAAACAGCCAGATTATTAAACTGCACGCCTGCCATGGTTACCAAACACCATAAACAGGCTCTTAAAAATTTAAGGCATAAAGTTTCATAATAAAAATAAAAAAAGGTTGTACTGTATGGCTTTTGCCAGCCGGTACAACCTTTTTTTGTTAATTTGTTATTTTGCGGCAATTACTTCAATTTCGCAAAGTACGCCTTTGGGTATGCCTTTAACGGCAACGCAGCTGCGTGCAGGTTTGCCGGTAAAGTATTTCGCATAAACTTCGTTAAAGGCGGCAAAGTCTGCCATATCTGCCAAAAAGCAGGTGGTTTTTACTACGTTTTCGTAGCCAAGGCCTGCTTCTGCCAAAATTGCGCCTACATTTTTGCAGCTTTGTTCTGCCTGTGCGGTAATGCCTTCCGGTACTTCGCCGGTAGCAGGGTCAACGGGAATCTGCCCGGAAGCAAAAAGCATGCCGCCAATTTCAATTGCCTGAGAGTATGGGCCAATAGCAGCCGGAGCTTTTTCGGTAGAAATTACTTTCATTTTAAAACCTCCTGAAAATATTTTTTCTGTTTTAAGTATAACAGCAAAAGAGGTTTTGCTCAACTTTTTGCGGCAAAATAAAACAGCCGCCGTAAAAACACGGCGGCCAAAGCAGCACCTGCACCCCAACGGGCACTGCAAGAGGAGTAGAGAATGAGTATCTGAGAATGTTAAATGAATTTTAAAAATCAATATTCCAACCTGCGCAGGCAAGATAAAAACCCGTCTTTCCAAAACGAAAAGACGGGTTCAGATAATTACAATCAAGAGGCCCTGCCACTCTCACATAAACAAAGCCGGTTGGTTAGTAAACATCTCCTTCCTGTCTCCCGCAGGTCAAGCAGTGATGCTTATACAGGCTGGCTGACCGGCTCCGGCTTTTATTGCCGTTACGGCGACGGGATCGCATCGGATTTGCACCGATAAACATTTAAACAATTACTGTACCTGTACGAAATATTGATTTGTTGTCCTAATTATAACTATTACTAATAGTGTTGTCAAGCCTTTTGGTAAAAATTTACCATTTTTATTTTTGCGTTATAATATCCTAATTGATATTATTTATCTTTAAAGTACCACGTCAGCCCCATTGGCACGGTGATATTTAAAATAAGCATTCTAACCAGCTGATAGGTTAAAATTATCGAAACGTTTTCGCCCATGCTCATGCCTGCAAGGCACATTTCGGCAATGCCGCCAGGGGCCATTGCCAAAAAGGCGGTTATAAGCGAAAAGCCGTAAATGCCGGAAAGATAGTAGGCCATGGCAACGCTGACAGCAATAATTATTAAGATGCCTGTTATTATAAACGGCATAAGGCGGGCGGTTTCTTTTATGCGCGCAGGGTCAAGCAGCATGCCCATGTACAGGCCGATGCTTATTTGCGCAACCGTCATGAGAGGGTCGGGCACGGGCTGAAAGGTGCCGAAGAAGTATGAGCAGGCAGACGCGGCGAGCGTAGGCCCCAACAGGCGCGGCGTTGGTATATGCAGCTTTTGCAGAACAACAGCGCCAATTGCTGCGATAGGCACCATCCACAGCCAGGTGTAGCCGCCTGTTTGCGCTGCCGGAAGTGCAGTGTCTTTTATTTCCGCCCCAAGGCCGTGCACAACCAAAAACGGTACGATGATAATGGCGCTCATGAGGCGCAGGGTTTGCATTACCATTACCACGCTGAAATCAACGCGCTTGTCGGTTTCGCTCATAAGCATCATTTGCGTAAGCCCGCCGGGCATACAGCCCATTACGCAGCTTTGCAGATTGGCGTAGCTGTGGCGTGATGTCCACCACGCTATGATAACCGAAGCGCCTACGGCGGCGCCGGTTGCTTCAAGCACACCAAGCGACTGCATGGAAAGTTCGTGCATGGTTTCTGCCGTAAAGTTGCGCCCAATGCCGTAACCGGCTACGCAAAGGCCCAGTTCGCGCCACTGGCGCGGCCAGTATACCTGTGCGCCTATAACCTTCCAGAACATGGAGGATACTATGCCGCCAAGCAAAAACGGTATAGGTATTGCCATGTATTGAAAAAGAAAGCCTATAAGCACTGCCAGCCCGAACATCATCAGGCGCCTTACATGCAGCATTATGTCAAAAATCCCCATACAAACCACTCCCTACAATCTGTGCGCTTACAAAATCATCTGTGGTTTTCCAGTGCCGTCATAATACGGTTAATAAGTTCACTGCGCATAGTGTTCTGCGTTACCGAATAAGTTATAATACGGCTGTCATCAAGCCCAAGTTCGCGTTTAAAAAGGGCTTTCTGGGCCATGGCTGCATTTTTGGAAAGTTTATCGGCTTTAGTGAGAATAATCTGCACGTTAAGGCCGCAGCCCAGCAGCCAGTGGTAACACTCTATGTCGCTTTCCATCGGCTTATGGCGGATATCAATCAGCTGGCATACTAATGCCAGGTTGTCCGAACCTGAAAGATATTTGCTGATAAAGCCGGACCATAAATCTTTATTGGATTTGCCTGTTTTGGCAAAGCCGTAACCGGGCAAATCGACAAGGTAAAACTGTGCCGTATCGGCACCGCCTTCTACATTGCGTTTGGCGTTCAGCAAATAGTAGTTAATTGTTTGCGTTTTGCCGGGGGTGGCACTTACGCGTGCCAGCCCGTTGCGGCGGCAGAGCGAGTTAATAAGAGAAGATTTGCCGACATTGGAGCGCCCGATAAAGGCGGCTTCAATCATTTGCGGCGAAGGGTACTGTTCTGCCTTAACGGCAGACGTGACAAACTGCGCACGGACTATGTCCCAAACTCCTTTGTTCATCGCGTTTAATCCTCCAATGCTATTTTTAACACCTCGTCCATATGTTTTACGGGAATAAAGTGCATTTTTGCACGTACGTTTGCGGGCAGTTCTTCCAAATCCTGCTCGTTTTTAGCCGGCATAATAATGGTTTTTACGCCGTAGCGGTGGGCAGCCAGGAATTTTTCCTTAATGCCGCCAACCGGAAGCACTCTGCCGGAAAGCGTTATTTCGCCTGTCATGGCAAGGTTCTTTTTAACTTTGCGGCCCGTTAATGCCGATATCATTGCCGTTGCCATGGTAATGCCTGCCGAAGGCCCGTCTTTAGGTATTGCACCTTCCGGAAGGTGAATATGAATATCTGTGGTTTCGTAAAAATCTTTGTCAAGGCCAAGTTCATCTGCCCGCGAGCGGATATAGGTATAACCCGCCTGGGCAGATTCCTTCATAACGTCGCCAAGCTGGCCCGTTAACGCAAGATGCCCTTTGCCTTTGCAGGCCACAACTTCTACCTTAAGCAGTTCGCCGCCGACGCGGGTCCACGCAAGGCCGGTGCAGATGCCGGCTGCTGCTTCGAGGCTTACATCGTCTTCCAGATAAATTACCTTGCCGAGATATTTATGTAAATTTTTAGCTGTTACTTTTGCGCTTTTGGCTTCGCCGTTAACAATGCGCAGAGCGGTTTTACGGCAGACTGCCGCAATTTTGCGTTCCAGATTGCGCACGCCTGCTTCGCGCGTATAGCCGCGTATAATCATGCGCAGCGCATCTTCCGTTATGGAAAGCGTTTTGGACGTTAAGCCGTTATTCTGGCGTTCTTTCGGCAAAAGATGCAGTTCGGCAATTTTTACCTTTTCATCTTCGGTATAGCTGGAAAGCTGCACCACTTCCATACGGTCGAGCAGTGCTGGCGGAATTGTTTCCACGGTGTTGGCCGTTACAATCCAGAATACCTGCGACAGGTCAAAAGGTATTTCAACATAATGGTCGCTGAAGGTATTGTTCTGTTCCGGGTCTAAAACTTCAAGCAGTGCAGAAGCAGGGTCGCCGCGGAAATCGGACGACATTTTGTCCACTTCATCCAGCAGGAAAACCGGGTTCATAACGCCGCAGGTTTGCATGCCATGAATAATGCGGCCCGGCATTGCGCCGATATAGGTGCGGCGGTGGCCGCGGATTTCGGCTTCATCATGCACGCCGCCCAGCGACATGCGTGTAAATTTGCGGTCGATAGCGCGGGCAACGGACTGCGCCAGTGAAGTTTTACCAACGCCCGGCGGCCCGACAAGGCACAAAATAGGCCCTTTTCCGCTTTTGGTAAGAGCACGCACCGCAAGGTATTCCAAAATGCGCTCTTTAACTTTTTCAAGGCCGTAGTGGTCTTTGTTAAGCACTTTTTCGGCGTGTTTTAAATCAAAGTTATCCTTGCCGTAAATGCCCCACGGCAAAGCAAGAAGCGTTTCCACATAATTGCGGATAACGCCGCTTTCTGCCATCATCGGCGGCATTTTATACAGGCGGTCAAGCTCTTTGTTAATTTTATCTGCTACTTCGGGCGGCAGGTCGCGGCCTTCCATCTGCTTTTTGTATTCGTCAACTTCGGCCTGGCGTTCATCGCCTTCGCCAAGCTCCTTGTTAATAACCTTAATTTGCTCGCGCAGATAATATTCACGCTGGTTTTTTTCTATTTGTTTGCGTACTTCCTGCGTAATGTTTTTTTCGAGCTCGGCAATTTCAAGTTCTTTGCACAAAAAAGTATGCAGCTTGTGCATACGCTCTTTTACATCGGCAAGTTCCAGCAGTTCTTCTTTTTCGTCAATGCTGATTGTTAAATAACCGGCAATGATATCGGCAATTTCACCGGCGGTAGTTATGTTTTTAAAGTTAAGCATAACTTCGGTGGTTACTTTTTTGCCGGTAACAAGCCATTTTTCAAAACTTTGCAGCAGCACGCGGCGCATGGCTTCGGTTTCGGAATTTTCTTCCGGCTCAACGCTGGCTACCGGCATGGCAAAGCCTTCAAGGTAAGTATCTTTAAAAGGCGCGTCAATTAACGAAGTAAGTTCTGCCCTTTCAAGCCCCTGAATTAAAATACGGATTGCACCGCTCGGCAGTTTTAAAAGCTGCTTAATTTCGGCAACAACGCCATAATTATACAGTTCTTCGCGTTTCGGGTCTGCGGTTTCGGCATCGCGCTGAGTTACCAGCAGTATCTTTTTATCAAGCTGCATGGCAGCATTAACCGCATTTATTGATTTATCCCTGCCTACATCAAGATTTACCGTCATTCCCGGGAATACGATAATTCCTCTTAACGCCAGCAGAGGCATTAATTTTCCTGATGCTTCCATTTATATTAGCATCCCCCTATTTTATATTAAAATTCAAATCTCTTATAATTGTATCACAAAAGGCCCATAAAACCAAAAAGAGGGAAGGTTAAAATCCCCTTCCCCCATTATTTTTCTTTCAGCCTGCCGCCACAATCATTTTAGGTTCTGCATGATTGCGGATGGAATCGGCCGTTACAATACATTTTACAACATCACTGCGCGAAGGCACGTCGTACATTACATTGCGCATTACCGCTTCAATAATGGCGCGCAGTCCACGCGCACCGGCACTGCGTTTCAGTGCTTCTTCGGCAATGGCATCGAGTGCATCCGGCTCAAATTCAAGTTCTACATTGTCCATAGCCAAAAAGTGCTGATACTGTTTTACCAGTGCGTTTTTAGGCTCCTGCAAAATCTTAATCAGCGCAGCCTTGTCCAGTGCTTCAAGCGTTACAACAACCGGCAGGCGTCCGGCAAATTCCGGTATCAAGCCAAACTTCATCAAATCTTCCGGCAATACCTTTTTAAAGGTATCCGTCAGGCTGATTTCGTCTTTGGTTTTAATATCGGCGCCAAAGCCCATATTCTTTTTGCCCGTGCGTGCGCTGATGATGCTTTCCAGCCCGTCAAATGCGCCGCCGCAGATGAACAGAATATTTGTGGTATCAATCTGCAAAAATTCCTGATGCGGATGTTTGCGCCCGCCCTGCGGCGGAACGTTGGCAACAGTGCCTTCCAGAATTTTCAGCAGAGCCTGCTGTACGCCTTCGCCGGAAACATCCCTCGTAATGGAAGGGTTTTCGGACTTGCGCGAAATTTTATCAATTTCATCAATGTAGATAATGCCGCGCTGTGCGCGTTCAATATCGTAATCTGCATTTTGGATTAAACGCAGCAGAATGTTCTCCACGTCCTCGCCTACATAACCGGCCTCCGTTAAAGCGGTGGCGTCGGCAATGGCGAAAGGAACCTGCAATATTTTTGCCAGAGTCTGTGCCAGCAGTGTTTTGCCGCTGCCGGTAGGCCCAAGCATTAAAATGTTGGATTTTTGCAGTTCAACGTCCTTGTCGCCGGGAACATGGTTAAGTTCGTAGTCAATGCGTTTATAATGGTTGTAAACGGCTACGGCAAGGGTTTTTTTAGCTTCTTCCTGGCCGATTACATATTCATCCAAAATTGCTTTTATTTCTTTGGGTTTGGGCAGTTCGGCAATTTCAGTATGGTTTACAGCCCTTGCCCGCATTTCTTCTTCAAGCATTTCATTGCAGAGTTTTATACACTCATCGCAAATAAACAAATCACCTTCGCCAAGCACTTTGCTGAACATTTTGCTGACCTGCGCTTCGCGCTTGCCGCAGAAAGAGCAAACCGGGGCATCATGGTGATTGTCCCCACCGAATTTCATTTTGAGTATCTCCTTAAAGCCTTTATTTTTCATTAGCAGGTTTACGCGATACCACTTCGTCAATCAGGCCGTATTCTTTGGCCTGCTGGCTGCTCATGTAGTTATCGCGGTCAGTATCCTGCGCAATCTTTTCTTTGGTTTGTCCGGTATGGCTGGCTAAAATACCGTTCATTTCATCACGGAGGCGCAGAATTTCGCGCGCGGTGATTTCAATCTCGGAAGCCTGCCCCTGAACGCCGCCCAGCGGCTGATGAATCATAACTCTGGAGTACGGCAGGGCAAAACGTTTGCCCGGAGCACCGGCAGCCAGAAGCACGGATGCCATGCTGGCGGCCATGCCCATGCAGATTGTGGAAACATCAGGCTTTATGTACTGCATTGTATCATAAATTGCCAGGCCGGCGCTTACGCTGCCGCCCGGGCTGTTAATGTAGAGATGGATATCCTTATCGGGGTCTTCCGACTCTAAAAAGAGCAGCTGGGCGATAACGAGATTGGCCATAGTATCATCTATTTCGCCGGTAACAAAAACTATCCTGTCCTTTAAAAGGCGGGAATATATATCGTAAGAGCGTTCTCCGCGGTTTGACTGTTCTACAACTATTGGCACATAATTCATTATTGTCACACCCCTTTACTGTGGTTTAACCGCGCTTAAATTATTTAGCGCTGTCAATGATTACATGGGCAGCTTTGCGGCGCAGAATGTTTGCGAGCAGCAGGCCCATAGTGCCATTGGATTTAATGATTTTCTTAACGTCTTCAAGAGTTGCGCCATGCTGGGAAGCGATAGCGGAAAGTTCGCTGTCAACATCTTCCATGGATACCTGGATGTTTTCAGCTTTGGCAATAGCGTCAAGAACAAGGTCGGTTTTAACGTTTTCAACAGCAGCATCATGCTGGCGTTCACGAAGCTGTTTCATGTCGATGCCGCTGTACTGCATGTACTGTTCCAGAGTGAGTTTGCGTGCTTCAAGGCTCATGCGCATTTCGTCAATCATCTGGGTTACGCGGTCTTCAATCATGATTTCGGGAACTTCAAATTCCGCATTGGCAACTGCAAGGTCAATCAGTGCTTTTTCATAAGCAATCTGGGCATTGTTTTCAGCTGCTTTCTGCATGCGTTCTTTGTAGCTTGCGCGCAGTTCTTCAACGGTTTTGCAATCGCTGTTTGCTGCTACGTATTCATCGGTCAGTTCCGGCAGTTCTTTGCGTTTTACGTCCTGTACGTTTACTTTGAAGATTGCCTGTTTGCCGGCCAGTTCCTTAACAAAGTATTCTTCCGGGAAGGTTACGTCCACATCGGTGGAATCGCCTTTTTTAAGGCCTACAAGCTGGTCTTCAAAGCCGGGGATAAAGGAGTTGGAGCCAACTTCCAGAGGATAGCCTTTGCCTTCGCCGCCGCTGAACGGTTCGCCGTCAACGGTGCCTGCAAAATCGATAATGGCAAAGTCGCCTTTTTCAATTACGGCGCCTTCTTCAGCTTCTACCATTTTTGCATGGCGGCTGCGCAGGCCCTGTACCTGTTCTTCAACTGCTTCGTCGGTAACTTCAACTGCTTCTTTTTCTACATGCAGTTCTTTGTAATCACCAAGTTTAACTTCCGGTTTGAGGGTTACTTTAATGGTAAGTTCCATATCTTTGTTTTCTTCAAATACGGAATCTTCAACCTTCGGGTCGGATACCGGAATCAGTTTTTCCTGTTCCAGAGCTTCGGTATAGCACTGGTTAGCAACCAGTTCAAATGCTTCTTGTTTTACTGCTTCTTTGCCATAGTGCATTTCGATAATATTGCGGGGGGCTTTGCCTTTACGGAAGCCGGGGATATTTACCTGGCCTGCAATTTTTGCAACGGCTTTTTTAAAGCCTTTGTTTACTTCCTCTGCGGGCAAAGTGATTTTAAGAGTTGCGTCGTTGCCGACTCTTTCTACTGTTACGTTCATTAATAAATCCTCCCTTAATTATATGTGCTGATTATTACAGCATGTTTTTTACATTAGTTTTATTGTTAAAAATGCAGCTGTTTACACACATTGCTCATAATATAATATCACAACCAGCGGTACTTGACAAGAATTTTACTGCTATTCCTACAATATATCATTATTCTTTTCTGAATAAATTCAAAAAACCCGGCAGTAAACTGCCGGGCTGACAATTCATGGAGCGGAAAACGAGATTCGAACTCGCGACCCCCTCCTTGGCAAGGAGGTGCTCTACCACTGAGCTATTTCCGCGTCTCTCAACAACGAAGTTAATTATACAGCAGTAAAATCTGTTTGTCAACAGTTTTTTAAATTAATTTTAAAAAATTCCCAAAACAATCTGGCTTATATTTTTGGAATGGTCGGAAACGCGCTTCAGGTTTATTAAAATTTCCATCATCATAAACCCGGCAACAGGGTCGCAGCGTTTTTCGTTAAGGCGCACAATATGGTTTTTGCGGATTTCTTTCTGCGCTTTTTTAACCTGACGGCAAATATCCCACGCTTCCTGCGCCAGCACCTTATCGTTATTGGCAAGCGCTTCCATGGCTTTGCCGCTGGCCTGCATAACCAGTTCGCCCAAAGCTCGCAGTTCGGTTTTGGCTTCTTCGCTGAATTTAACATCATCTTCAAACATGCGGCGTGCATCTTTTGCAAGCGCTTCGCCGTGGTCGCCGATACGTTCAATATCCGTGCAGGCGTGCAGCAGCCTTGTATGCATTGCCGAAAGCTCGGCCCCCATTTCCTTTTCGCTCATTTTGGTAAGGTAACGGGTTATGTCTTCTTCAAGCGCGTCAATTACAGGCTCATGCTCCAGCACGTATTTAATTTTATTTTCGTCCTTGTCTTCCAGTGCCTGCATGCCTACTTCAACATTATGGCGCGCCATATTGCCCATGCGCACAATTTCCTTAACGGCAAGCCCCATGGCAATGGAAGGAGTTACCAGCATTTTCTCATCAAGATATGCAGGTTTGCGCGAAATAATTTCGCCTTTGCCCGGCAGGCATTTTTCTATAAATTTAATGTATAAACCGGTAAACGGCATAAACAGCAGCGTATTTACCACGTTAAACGCCGTATGCGCGTTGGCAATCTGGCGTGCTATATCGTCCGCCGGGGAAATTGCCAGCACCAGTTTTATAAACAGCCCCATAAAGGTTATAAAAATAATGCTGCCGATAAAGTTAAACATTACATGCGCCAGCGCTACTCTTTTGGCCGTAATATTGGCACGCAGCGAAGCAAGCACCGCCGTAATGCAGGTGCCGATATTATCGCCCAGGAGCACGGGAATTGCGCCTTCCAGCGGAATAAGACCCTGATTGGCAATGGCAATTAAAACGCCGATTGTTGCGCTGCTGGACTGAATGACCATGGTCATTACAAGGCCTACGCCCACGCCGAGAATCGGGTTATCGGAAAAGCGGCCGATAAAATCAATAAAGCCCTGATATTCGCGCAACGGCATTACGGAATCGCTCATCATTTCCATGCCCAGCATTAAAATGCCGAAGCCCAAAATTACCTGGCCGATATATTTGCCGCGCTGGCGTTTTGCCAGAAGATGCACGGCAAAACCGATAGCAAGGAACAGAGTGATGTAATCGGTAAGCTTAAAGGCAATAAGCTGTGCCGTCATGGTTGTGCCGATATTGGCACCCATTACAACGCCGAAGGCCTGCTTTAAATTCATCAGCCCTGCGTTTACAAAACCAACCGTCATTACCGTTGTGGCACTGCTCGACTGCAAAATACCTGTTACAACGGCGCCAAGCGCAACAGCCACCGGCAGAACGCCTGTCAGCTTTTCCAGTATTTTTTGCAGCTTCTCGCCTGCGGCACGCTGCAGGCCTTCGCCCATAAGCTGCATGCCGTATAAAAATAACGCCAGTCCTCCCAAAAATCCGAAAAAGTAAACCATAAGCCCTCCTGTAAGTTGTTTAACTTAATTTTTACTTATACTTTACATTTATTATACAAGATTAAAGAGGAATGGCACAAGTAATTTTCATTTATTTTGTAACAGATAATACAAAAGGCCCTGCAATTTGCAGAGCCCCGTTTATTATGCGTTTGCCTCTCCGGCAGGTTTATAATGTTTTTCTTTCCATTTTTCAAATTCCATATACACAACCGGCACAACCAGAAGGGTAAGCATGGTTGAAGTGATAAGGCCGCCAACAAGCACCACGCCCATGGACTGGCGCAGCTCTGCGCCTTCGCCGATGCCCATCGCGATAGGCAGCATGCCTAAAATGGTTGAAAGCGTTGTCATCAGTATAGGGCGCAGGCGCAGTGAGCAGGCTTCCAGCGTTGCGCTGCGGATATCAAGCCCTTTTTCGCGCTGCTGGTTGGCATAGTCAATCAGCAAAATGGCGTTTTTGGTAACAAGCCCCAAAAGCATGGTAAAGCCAATCATACTCATCATGTTGGCTGTCTGCCCCGCCATTAAAAGGCCAAGCACAGCGCCCACTACCGCAAACGGCAGCGAAGCCATAATAATTACCGGCTGGCTGAAGCTTTCAAACTGTGCCGCCAGAACCATATAAACAACTACAACCGCCAGCACAATAGCCTTAACAATTTCGTTAAACGAACGCGACATTGTATCGGCTTCGCCAATCAGCTTGTAGTTATAGCCCTGCGGCATATTCATGCTGGGTATCAGCTCGTTTTGTATTTTGGCAATCAGTTCGCCCGGAGATGTGCCTACCGTGTTGGCGTAAACAACAATCTGACGCTGCTTGTCCTCGCGTTCAATACGCGTCGGGCCGCTGCCAAGGCTTATGTCGGCAACGTCGCCCAGGCGGATGAACTGCCCGTCCGGCGAAGACACGCGCAGATTTTTAACGTCGTTAATATCGGTACGCTTGCTTTCCGGCAGCTGCAAAATAATATCGTAGTCATTATCGCCGATTGTAAAGCTGTTGCCGGTGCTTTTGCCCATAAAGGCCATTTCCACAACTTCGCCGACGGAATAAGAATCGAGCCCCAAAAGGCTGGCGCGCGCCTGGTCAAGCCTGATTAAAATTTCCGGCTGTTCGTCCGAATCGGAAATATCGACATCCGTTGCGCCCGGAACCTTACGTACCAAATCGGCAAGCTCCAGCGCGTATTCTTTAAGCTGTTTAATATCGCTGCCGCGCAGACCAATCTGCACCGGCCTGCTGTCGCCGCGGCCGCGCCCCTGATTGGACACTACCGTTACGCTCAGCCCCTGAACATTGCGCACTTCGGCACGCAGGTCATCCATAATCTGCTGCATGGTGCGGTCACGCTCGTTACTCGGCACAAGGCGGATATCAATAGAGCCCTGGTTTACCGGGTTGCGCCCGTTGCCGATATTCAGCGCCGCTATTTTTACTTCCGGCATGGCCGTTATTTCTTTTTGCAAAGGCGTTGCCAGCGCTACCGTTTTTTCCATACTGGTGCCGATAGGCGCTTTAAAATTAACGGTAAACTCGCCGGAATCGTACGTCGGCTGGTATTCCGTACCTACAAACGGCAGCAGCACAATATTCATAGCCAGCGAAACTATACCGGCGGCAATAACTTTTTTGGGGTTGTTCAGCGCCGCTTCCATAATGCCGCTGTACAAACCGCGGAAAATCTGAAAGCCCGCTTCAAATTTATCAAGCGCCAGCTGTACATATTTGTTGCGGTGGCTTTCGCCCGGCTTTTCTTCTTTCAGCCAGTAGGCGGAAACCATTGGTGTAAGCGAAAACGCTACCAGAGTGGAAAACGCTATGGCAAAGGCAACCGTTAAGCCAAACTGTTTAAAATACTGGCCGATAATTTCGCCCATACTGCCAACCGGCACAAACACTGCCATTAACGACAGCGACGTTGCCAGTATTGCCAGGGAAATTTCCTGTGTTGCTTCTTTGGCTGCAACAAACGGCGTTTTACCCATTTCGATATGGCGGAAAATGTTTTCGATTACAACAATCGCGTCGTCTATCAGAATGCCTACTGCAAGGCTCAGCGCCATCAGCGACATATTGTTTAAGGTAAAATTCATTGCCTTCATCATAAAGAAGGTTGCAATTATTGATGTTGGTATGCACAAGCCGCCGATAATGGTGGCACGGAAGTTGCCGAGGAACATATAAGTTATAAACAGCGCCAGCGCGCCGCCAAAGAAAATCGTGTTCCACACGTCGGCAATGTTTTCGCGTACGTAGGTAGACTGGTCGCGCACAATATCAACCTTAATATCGGGCGGAATTACGCGCTGTTTAAGTTCTTCCATTTTGGCGTTAACGCGGTCGGTAACGTCAACCGTGTTGGTTTTGGATTGTTTGCGCACGAAGGTCATAACGCAGGGCACGCCGTTGGCACTGGCGAAGGTATCCTCGTCTTCCCATCCGTCAATAACGTCTGCCACGTCGCCAATGTACACGGCTTTGCCGTTATGGTTTGCAATAACAACTTTTTTAATATCGTCGATATTGCTGTATTTGCCAATGGTACGCACGGTTATTTCCATGTCGTTGTTTCTGGCTTTGCCGCCCGGCGTATTGTAGTTTTCGTCATCTACCTTCTGCAGCAGGTCCTGAAACGAAATTCCGTATTCCATTAACTTATCAGGCTTTGCCACAAGGCGTATTACACGCTGGCTGGCGCCTACCGCAGTTACTTCGGCAACGCCTTCAACCATCTGCATTTCGTCAAGAATGCTGTCTTCTATTAAACGGCGTATTTCGCCGCGGCTGCGCGATTCGGAAGAAAACGTATATGCAACAATAGACTGGGAAGTTAAATCAACCGTTTGTACTACCGGTTCGTCGATATCGTCCGGCAGGCGGTTGCGCACACTGGCAACCTTTTCGCGCACTTCGCTGGCCATAGCCTGCGGATCTACGCCCATGTTAAACTCCAGTACGGTTTCGCTGTAGCCTTCAAGCACGGTACTGGAAATTGTTTTATAGCCTGCAACCTGGCTAACGCGGTTTTCTATCGGCTTGGTAATAAGCGTTTCCATTTCTTCCGGCGAAGCGCCGTCGTAAGTAACGCGCACGCTGACGATAGGCATATCAACGTCAGGGTTCAAATCTACGCCGATTTCCGGGTAGCAGCGGATGCCGAACACTACCAGCAGCAAAATAAACATGGTAGTAAAAACCGGCCGGCGGATAAAAGTCTCTATCATAATTAATTACCTGCCTTATCAGTAACTACCTTGCTGCCTTCACGCAGCTTGTTGTGCCCTTCGGTTACAATTACTTCATCGCCTTTCAGGCCGCTTAAAACTTCGGCAACCTTGTCGTCCGTATAGCCAATGTCCAGCACCTGGCGGCGCACGGTATTATCGTCTTCCACAATAAATACGGTTTTCTGGTCATCACGCATAACAATGGCGTAAACCGGTATTGTAAGCACATTCTGCCTGGGCTGCGCGGTAAGCTTTACCGTTGCAAAAACGCCTGCCAAAAGCCCTTCGGTGTTGTCAACACTTACTTCGGCGGCAAAGGTATGCGCAGGTAAATCGGCAACAGGGGCAATACGCGTTATTCTGCCGATAATTTTATGCCCGGCAAAGGCAGGCAGTTCTATTTCGGCTTCGTTGCCAACGGATACGCCGCTGATATTACCTTCCGGAATATTAATAACGGTTTTTAAAACGCTGATATCGGCAATGGCAAAAAGCGGGGTACCTGCTGCTGCGTAATAACCTTCCTGATGATAACGTTTGGAGATAATACCGTCAGCCGGGGCTGTTATTACAGTACCTTCAAACTGCGATTCCATGGCCTGCACGGTGCCGCGGGCTGCATCCAGCTTGGCAGCTGCGTTGTCACGCGCAAAAGCGTAATCGTCGGCAACCTGTTCAGAAACCGCTCCCTGTTTATATAAAGCGCTGTAACGTTCAAGGTCGCGCTCGGCCTTACGGAGATTGGTCTGCGCGTCCATGTAATTGCCGCGCGCTTCACGCAGGGCAGCGTCAGTATCGCGCTGTTCCAATTCCGCCAGCACCTGCCCTTTGGTTACACGGTCGCCCTCATTAACATATACGCGCTCCACACGCCCGTCAACCTTAGCGGCAACATCTGCCTGCCACTCCGGGTCTAGGCTGCCGCTGAACTCCAACAGCGGGGTAATCGTCCTGCGCTCCGGCTTTGCCGTAACAACTGCCACCGCCTGCACGCGCGACATTCTTTCCGCACGGGCACGCTCCGTTTGTATATTATCAAAAATACGGTAACAAACAATTAAAACAACGGCAATGCAAATGCCGATTAAAATTTTCATATTACGGTTATGCCAGTCCATAGTACGCCCCAACCTTCTGCAAGTATAAGTTATTTTAATTATATAACTTTTTAAACTGTTTTAGCAAACAAATATCCTTGCATTAATGAAACAATTGTGTAAAATTGCTTAATAAATTCTGCTTGCGCTTAATTCTGCGGCGAATTATAATGGCTTTGGGAGGCGAAATTATGGAAGCAATGTCACTTTTTGAAAACAATTTATCACAGCCGCTGGCGGCAAGGCTGCGCCCCAAAACGCTTGAAGAATATGTTGGCCAGACCCACCTTTTGGGCAAAGGCAAAGTGCTACGCCGTTTAATTGAAAGCGACCAGATTTCCTCCATGATTTTCTGGGGGCCTCCCGGCGTGGGCAAAACCACGCTGGCGCGGATTATTGCCAACACCACCAAAGCGGCGTTTATTGATTTTTCGGCCGTTACAAGCGGTATTAAAGAAATACGCAGCGTAATGCAAAAGGCGGTAGAAAACCGCCGTTACGGCCAAAAAACCATTGTTTTTGTAGACGAAATACACCGTTTTAACAAAGCGCAGCAGGATGCGTTTTTGCCCTTTGTGGAAAAAGGGAGCATTATTTTAATAGGCGCAACGACGGAAAACCCTTCGTTTGAAGTTAACAGCGCATTACTAAGCCGCTGCAAGGTTTTTGTTTTGCAGGAGCTTAAAACAGAGGAACTTGTACAGCTTTTAAAACGTGCCTTAACAGATGAAACAGGCTTTGGCACCCAGAAAATTAACATTGAAGATGAACTTTTGGAAATGATAGCCGTTTTTGCCAACGGCGATGCCCGCACGGCGCTTTCCACCTTAGAAATGGCTGTATTAAACGGCGATATGGATGCAGGCGGCGCAATGACGGTAACACGCGAAACGCTGGAACAATGCACCTCAAAAAAATCGCTGCTGTACGATAAAACAGGCGAAGAACATTATAATTTAATTTCCGCACTGCATAAATCCATGCGCAACAGCGACCCGGACGCCGCCGTGTACTGGCTGGCACGCATGCTGGAAGCAGGCGAAGACCCGCTTTATATAGCGCGGCGCGTTACGCGCTTTGCCAGCGAAGATATCGGCCTTGCCGACCCCAAAGCACTGGAAATTGCCGTTGCCGCCTACCACGCCTGCCATTTTATCGGCATGCCGGAATGCAGTGTGCATTTAACGCAGGCCGTGGTGTATATGTCGGTCGCGCCAAAATCAAACGCACTTTATATGGCGTATGAACACGCCAAGCGCGACGCCGCCAAAATGCTGGCCGAGCCTGTACCGCTTGTTATCCGCAATGCGCCCACAAAACTAATGCAGGAACTTAACTATGGCAAGGGCTACCAGTACGCACACAACACAGTAGAAAAACTTACCAATATGCAGTGCCTGCCCGATTCGCTTCTGGGCACAGAATATTACAAACCAACAACTCAGGGTCTGGAAGCACGCGTAAAAGCACGGCTTGACGAAATAAAGCGCTGGAAGCGTGAGCACGGTGGCAGGTAAAGAACAGTAAAAACTAATATAATATGCCAAAAGCCAAAGCACTACTTTAAGCAATGCTTTGGCTTTTATTATTTAAATTATTTTATTGGCAGCCAGTTTGTTCAAAAATCCAAAAGGGTTGTGCTGTGAAGCAGCAGTTAAAACTGCGGCGGCTTAATTTATAACAATAACCTACGAGAGTCCGGTGCCACGCCCGGACGGAATCGACGAAGCCGCAGATTTTAACAATGCTGAAAAGTATAACCCTTTTGATTTTTTCTGTTAAAGGTTCGTAAATTTTGCTCATTATCCAATCGCAAAATTTGCGTAACTTCGCTGGCACAATTATTGCCTTCGCTATCACCTGGCACTAATTGGCGGCTCAATTAAAAATACACTTTTTTATCTACCGGCGCGGTGGAAGCAATAAGTTTGCCTTTGCGGTAATTGCGCAGCACCGGCGCATTGTTGTTTAATGCGTCATACCAGTTTTTGGCGTCAAGAATAATAAAGTTTGCATCTTTGCCAACCGCAATGCCGTAAGCATCCCCCAAATGCAGGGTGCGGGCAGCATTTTCGGTAACAAATTTATAAGAATTGCAAATTTCTTCATAGCCAAGCATATGCCCGGTATACAGCCCCATAAATACCTGGTCGCGCATATTGGCATTGCCAAGCGGGTTCCATGGGTCAAAAATATCATCCGAGCCGAAAGAAACATTAATGCCTTCGGCAGTAAGTTCTTTTACGCGCGTCATGCTGCGGCGTTTGGGGTAAGTATCAGCACGTCCGCCCAAATGCACATTAACGCACGGATTTGCCACAAAGTTGATGCCGGACATTTTCAAAAGGCGCATCAGGCGAATCATATAAGCATTGTTGTAGCTGTGCATGGCGGTAGTGTGCGAAGCCGTTACCATATCGCTCATGCCGGTTTCATAAGCGCGGGCGGCAACAGTTTCCAATCCGCGGGAAGCCTCGTCATCAATCTCATCGCAATGTACATCAATCAGTTTGCCGTATTTCTGCGCCAGTTCAAAGCAGATGTTAAGTGATCCAACAGAATATTCACGGGTAAATTCAAAATGCGGAATGGCACCGGCAGCATCGGCACCCATTTTCAGTGCTTCTTCAAGCAGGCCTTTGCCGTTAGGGTAACTTAAAATTCCGTACTGAGGGAAAGCAACGATTTGAATGTCAATATAATCCTTAACTTCCTCACGCAGCTCCAAAATCGCGCGCAGAGCGGTAAGTTCCGGGTCGTTAATATCTACATGGGTGCGCACATATTGAATGCCGTTGCCTGCCTGCAGGCGGAGCGCCTTGTTTACACGGTCTTTTACTTCCTGTTTGGTAAGAAAAGGCTTATATTCTTCCCAGCGCTGAATGCCTTCAAACAGCGTGCCGGATAAGTTCCAGTGCGGGCGTCCTGCCGTAAGGCAGGTATCGAGATGTACGTGCGATTCAACAAAAGGCGGCAGCACCATTTTACCGGCGCAGCAATCAACCACTTCTTCACCGGGCAGCGCTTCCAGCTGAGGAGCAACAGCGGCAAATTTACCGTCCGTAACGCGGATATCTACCGTTTCCGTGGCATTTGCCAGATACAGTTTTTGCAGCAGCATAACAATTCATCCTCTCTTTACAGTTATTATTTATTTTTGTCAAGCATTTCGCCGATAAAGAAGAATGCAGCAGCAACCACCATGGCATTAATAGCGGCAATGCCCCACTGCAGCAGGTTTGCACAGGCAGCGCCCACTATAATACCGGCAATGTTGAACCAGTTAATGGTATATTCGTTAAAATCGCTGCCGAATTTTTTATGGTTAAAGAAATAATCTAAAATAACAATAATGCCAATCGGCGGCAAAGCGCAGTTAAGAATGCTGAGCCAGCTAACAAAATTGTAATAAAGCCAGATTGCAAGCGCCGTGCCGATAATGCCGGAAATCCAGGTAGTCCATTTCATGCGTACTTTGGAAATATTGGAAATGGCAAGGCCGCCGGTGTAAAGAGCATTATTATTGGTAGTCCAGATATTGGCGCCAAGTACAATCAAAGCCGGAATGGCAAGGCCCTGTGCAATCATAACGTAGAAAATATCATCCTTGCCGGTGTAAGCGCCGCCAACCGCGCCAAAGCAGAACATCAGCGTGTTGCCTAAAAAGAAGGCAATAACCGTAGTCCACACGGCAATGCTGCTGTTTTTGGCAAAACGGATAAAGTTAGGCGTTGCAGTACCGCCGGAAATAAAAGAGCCAATAACATAGCCGATGCCGGTAAACAGAGTAATCTGCCCGGCAGACTGCGCAAAAATGTAAGCCAGCCCGCCGCCTTCTGCGGCAGCAGTAACCATGGAATAAACGCCCAGAATAATGATGAGCGGAACGGAAATATAGCTGACAATTTCCAAAGCCTTCATGCCGGTGGCTGCGGTTGCCGTCATTAAAAGGCCGGCAATAATGGTCAGAGTCCATTCGTTCATGCCCATAAGTTCCGCCGCGGGGATGGAAAACATTGCCACGCCTACGCCGAACCAGCCGATTTGCGTAAAGCCCAAAATAGCAGACGAAAGATAAGAGCCCTTGCTGCCAAAAGTACGGCGGCAGAGCAAGTCCATATTCAAACCGGTTTTAGACCCAATAAAAGCCAGTACACCGCAGTAAGCCGACAGGATAATACCGCCAATAAGGCAGGCCCATACAAAGCCTGATAAATCGAGCCCATTACCCAATTTGGCGCCTACGCTCATACTGGCAGAAAAAAACGTAAACCCCAGCATAACGAAGAACATCTGCCAGAAGCCTTTGCGTGCCGAATCAGGCACGGCCTCCAGCGAATAATCCGCGTCCACAGGAGTGGATGTGTTTTGTTTAACAGATTTTTCCATTGATTGTACCACCTTCCAAAAATATCTTTTTGAGGGCAGACAGCTTTTTTACTGCCCCTGCGCAATACCTAATATACTATACCATTGCAGGCATGCTTTGTCCACAAGTTAAAAGAAAAATAACCTGCACAAATACCGGCACTTTTAAGCTAAAACCCATTGTTTAATTAATTCGGGCATAAAAAAAGCAGCCTGTTTTACAAGCTGCTTCATTGCATTTTTGGTGCGGTTGGTGGGATTTGAACCCACACGGGTCTCCCCGCCACCCCCTCAAGATGGTGCGTCTGCCGTTCCGCCACAACCGCATTGGGGTATTGCTATTAAATTAAATGGTGCGGTAGAGAGGATTTGAACCTCCACGGGGTTGCCCCCACTAGCTCCTGAGGCTAGCGCGTCTGCCGTTCCGCCACTACCGCGTCAACATTGATTATTATAGCGTGTAATTGTCTATTCCCCCTTTCCTTGTATAAAGACACTTTGTTTTTAATTTGTGCAAAAAGTTGGTTTGTTCAGTAACTACAATCCGTTTTAAACTATTTAGGCAAAATAAAAGACAGACTCACATAAGTCTGCCTTTAAAAATTCATTGATAATTATTACTATTATCAATATCGTATGCCGGAGAGTAAAGCGGGTTACACTATACTTATACCACCGAAATTTCTTTATTTAAATTCAGCGGCCCTTCGTATCCTATGTAGTCCCCCGTCGGATGACCGGGGTTCAATATGTGATTAACCCAAAAATCTTCTATTAATATAGCGCCATTAGGTTCCTCATAATAGGGGATTGCTCCACAAAATAGAAGGTCAGGTAATTCTTCCTGGTTAATATCACATTTTCCCTTTACCGTCTCAAAAAACTTTGAAGCAGTATACATCCAGTCGTACTGGTCTCGTAATTCAACTTCATTTGCCGGATATAGTTTATCCTGAGTAAAACTGTCTGCTTCGTCAGGATAACGTTCCCGTAGCCGTTCTATGTAACGAGGGAAGAACCTTGCGCCATGGAACTTCCACAAGTCCCGTGAATCAACCGCTTTTGTGCGCATATTTTTCCACGGCAACACCCAGTTTCTATAAGCTGGAATCTCAAGCTCCCTCATGTACTTGCGTACAGTAGGCTCTGAAACCCCAAAGGTCGAGTAAATTGCGCCCAACGGAATAGTCCAAAGCGGCGCTGGTGTATCAAGCTTCAAAACTCTGCGCTCTTTCATGCTTGAGTCACCTCCATCCCATCAGGAAGTTCTGGTCTTAGTGGATAGTATGGTGCAGGCTCGTTTTTTAAAGTCAGCCCCATAACTATAACACCGCGACTGGTTCGGTGTTTACTAAAACCGGCTCTCTCTAAATTAGAGTAAAAGTCCTGTTTATTTTTAGCAAACGACCCTTGAGCCGTAGCATAAGAGCGGTAAGCTGTATACAGTTCCCCTGATGGACTTGAAAATCCGTTACCAACATTACAGCAAGAATCTAAAAACTCTTGGAAATCATTGTTGGTAGCTCGGTACTCCTCTACAACACTTTTTACCGCGTCAGGCACCTCTATTTTATAGCCATTTTCTATAACCATTTTCGAGCCATCCATAATCCACTTTAAAATTGCCCCACCTGCATTTTTAAACAAGTATTCAGTGTAATTTTTCACCTCTGAATCACCTTGAATAACCGCATTAAACGGGACAACCTTAATCCTACGCCAAGTACCAGCATCCATCGTACCAATACTTGGTAAATGGTTAGTACACAGAACAGCTAAATGCGTAGGTATAAAGCTAAATGGCCTACGATATTTAGGCTCGGCATAAATAGGGTCAGTTGAACAAAGCTGCTTCAAAACAGCCGTGTTCAAGCCGTTGCCCTCTTCCAGTTCGGACGCTATAACAAGGCGTTTGCCTCGCAATTCTGCCAACTCAGGTTTAATATTTCTGCGGCACGAGTTAGTTAAAACGTCCGCTGAAAGGCTGCCAGAGTAAGAGCCTAAAACTCTTGCAATAACGTTAAAAAGAGTACTTTTGCCATTACGACCTTCGCCGTAAGCAATTATTAAATTTTCAGCAAAAACACCGCCAATAGCAGCTAAACCTGCTAGTTGTTGCACATAGCTTTTTAAATCCTGGTCTCCGCAAAAAACTACGTCTAACATAGCTTCCCACAGTTTCATACCTTCATCAGATGGTGATACTGCCGTAACTTTCGTTATATAATCTTCTGCTTTATGGAGATAAACCACATCTGCACCTTTACGAAGGTCATAAGTGCCAACAGGGGTATTCAGAGAGTAAGTTTCTGAATCAAGCGTACCTACGACAATTGCTAAATGTGGCGCAGCCTCTTTTAACACAGCATTTATTGCAAATGTTCCGCGTCTTTTTAGCACGAAAGCTTTATATTGTACAGCTCTTTGATACTGCTCATATATAACTTTCTGCTTAGCGGTTAATACTGAAGCTATTTGTTTAGTAGTAAGTTTTTCATCTAAACCTACCCCTGCACCGGCTTCTTTCAGTTCTGTTTCCCAAAACTTCAGCAAAGAATCAGCGTCCTGCATTTGCAGTTCAGTAAGCTGATGGACCAAAAGCCTAGCTTTCTCATCAGATTCTTCCCAGTAAACACCGTTGTATACTAAGCAACGAGTTTCAGGGGAAAATTTGACTACTTCGCCAAAAACCTTTTCAAATACTTTTGCTTGACCAATATCAGTATAGTCATCCGGTTCATATTCGCCCTTTAAACGGCTATAAACTTCTGGTGGGATATAGTCGTTATTTTTTATAATGTCCTCTGCATAACCTTTAGCGCTTTCTATAATAGCGTTTAATTCGCTTTCTTCAAGTGGTCGTTCGCAACGTGCGGCAACACTAAAAATGTTGCTAATTGCTTCATCCCCAATACCATAACGGATAAAAAGGCTAATGGCTTTTCTGAAAACCGTCGTGTTCCTTCGCCCCTCAGGGATAACAAACGAATCCCCAAGGACGGGCAAAGAAGTAGTCACAGGCTCTGCTGTGCTATCATAAGCTGGCTCAAACGGATTACTGTTAATATAGTCATCAACAGTGATAGAGCCTTCACCATCGTTGTAAACTGTTACTTCTGGGTTTTCTACGCCAAAAATCATCCTTGCGGCATCTCTAGCATTGCTGTCAAAGTATGGACACCTGCGAAGAAGTTCAGACTTTAATCCCACATAAGCCTCTATGTCTGCACAATCCCTTATCGGGAAGTAGACATGGAACTTGGGGCGAGGTTCCTTGTCACCTTTGGGCAGCATATTGTGCCTGCTTGGCACAACTGCAAACTCTACCCCCGGCAAGTCATCTGCCACCTTTTCAGGTGTTACCCAGGTTTCAGGGTTATCATCCTCGTTATCGCAGTCCATAATGACTACATTAGACGTCACAAAGTCTTTGTTGCTTCTGTACCCGTCTCTGAGTACTGCTCCAACATGGTCGAAGAGACACGAAACTTTTAACTCGTCCGCACTCGTTACTTCAACAGTATCTGCGAATACTATGTTTTTAGGATTCTGCCTTGTTTTAGCTACACTTAAAATGAATTTAAACATTTTTACTTCCTCCTTTGGAGAATTTCGATTTTTGCAATTGCGGGAAAACTAACGTTAGTTACTTTGATGTCTTTATCAAAGGTTATAATCATCATAAATCACTCAAATACAAAAAGAAATAACCTTTGAACACCCTATTTTTTATAAAAAAATATCCTATTTTAAGCATTATGAATACTCAAAACAGGATACAAATAATGTTATTATTTCCTTTGTTTATTTTTTGCCTTTTTTATTTCTTGAATTATTCATATTATTAAAGAAACATCATTTCTATATTCACAAATTTTAATTAAATTATAGAGAAATTTGTAATTTATTTTCCTCAATATACCTTCTAGCCTTTTCTATCGGAGTATCAATCAATTCTTCATTTGGCGTATTTTGAATATGGTCATCTGCATACAGCAATAATTCTATCAATTGTAAATCATTTATATCGTAATCATTCAATTCCATATTAGCCTTTCTTAAAAGAGAAAAAATATAATAGCTCTTTAACCTCAATCCTAAACAAATTTTTATAAGTGTCATTTTTCCTGCTCTTAAAAAATCTTTTTCATGATTTTTTATATTTGATATTGTTTTTTGTGTTACCCCACTATCCTCAGATAATTTTGATAGTTTAATCCCAGACTCATCTAAAAATTGATTAAATGTTTCCCACGCTCCTTCAGGCGATTTATTCAACTTTTCTCTTACAAATTTCATTTCTTGTTCTAAAGCATCATAATCATTAGTTAAGCTCTTATATTTAAAAAAATAAGAAGTAAGTCCGCACGTCGTTGCACCTTTAGAAGAAAAATTAGTAAACAGTTCTTTATTAAAAACAATGCAAGCTTCATCAATATGCGTTCTTGCATAATTTGTTATTTTATTATTTTTTATATATAATTCATTGTTTTTTACACAATGCCCATTACAATATTTTATAAATCCCGCCTTTACTGAATTTCCAAACTCTTTGTTTTCTTCGCAAAGTTTATAAAAATTTTCTTCATCAATATCTACCGTTATTCTTTCGCTTGTTAGATAATAAGGCTTTTTATATTTGTATGTAGAAATTTCTTCATTGTTTGCAAAATTATATACACCTTTTATATCATAAAAATGCAAATTTAATAGTCTCGTCTTTGCTGCATTGGGGCTTACATTAAACCTTCTTGCCATTTCTATCAATACATTTTTTGCATCGTTTATAAAACCCACGGGATACAAATTCAATTTTTCTAATGTGAATAAATAAGGTTCTACCAATGATTTGGGCATTGCTACTTCCAAAGCTAAAACATTAGCTTGATAAGATAAATAGTCCTCTGCTTTCGAAAAGGTTCCGCTGCATTCAATAGGCCAACAATTCAAATAATAAACTTGCCTATGAAAGCACCAATGCATACACCCATGTAATATTGCCAACAACCGCGAACCGCAAAAATGTTCGTTGCTATATCTTTCGCCTATAAAAATGTTTTTATTTTTATAGTCCAATGATATTCTATCATTGTAGCTATTATTTACAATAACACTTAACCCCATCCTATGTAAAATTGCATTTATATCCATTTTATTAACATAAAAAAACTCCTTATAATAATACATTAAAAATTTTTCAGCCACTTTATCGTAATCATATATTATTGGCATCATATGTTCATCTACTTCTATACCAAATTCTGTCTTTAAAAACTCTATTCTTGCCTCAACTTCAGCTTGCATATTCATATCCATGTTTATCACTCCCAACAAGTATGTAGATAGATGTAGATTAAATACTAAATTTATTATATATTTTTATAATATAATAATACAATAAAAAAGTTATGTATTCTACTACATTTATCTACATTATTTCCAAGATATCATAATGCAGAATATTAAATTAGCTTTCAACAAAAAAGGCTCTCACCAATCATGATGAAAGCCTTTAGATTTTGTTTTAGTCTTTACTTTTGGTATGATTTTTTATTTCTTTTACACAATAATCACTATTATACAAAGCATTAAATATATCAGTTCTTTTTCAACTTTTTATGGTCGTTGTTCAAATATTTCTCTATCAATGCACCTCAAAAATGTGTTTGAATTGCCGGCTTTATTATACCGCAACTGTAAAACCAGTTTATCCTTTCGCCATTCAACAAAATACCTTGCTTTACTCGCTTCACTTTTAAACGGTTCTCCATATTTTTCACTTAAATAAGCATTTATTTTACTAAAATCTTCTGCATTTAATTCTAAATCTATTTCTATCAATTTATCAGCATTTTTCTTAAAAATAAATTTATTATCAATTACAGATACATTCTCTGGTATCAAATTAGACAAATCAAATGCATTAATATTTGATGCCTTATATACTTTATCTCCATTATCACCTCTTACAACAAATTGCAGATTATTAATATATGCAGAAGAATCTTCCCAATTAATATTTAAAGTATTTATTGGTACACCATCCTTGTTTTCATATCTGTTTGCCCACCTATGTAAAATATTGTATAAGTTATCCTTTTCTTTTAATGCGTTATTTTTTTCCTCAGAAATATGGTTTTTCTTATAATTCAATTTATTAATTTTATCCCATGTCCCCCACAATTTTTTTAAATTTTCATCAAATGTTCTATGCGCTTCATTAATATATTCTAAAGCTGCTCGCTCTCCTTTTTCTGCATAAATTTGTTGAGCCACATTTCTAATTAAATTTTGACCTTCTGGGGAAAAGTAATAATTTAAAGAATTTATAGTTTTTTGTTCTTCTGCCAATTCATTATCAATTTCTCGCATTTTAGTTGTTTCGTACCCTTGACTAAATAAATTTACTAATTTTGAATACTTTTCAAATATTAATTTATTATCAAATGAATAATTAGTTACAGAAAAAATTTTTTGATTTATGTAGTCGCAAACATTTTTGTCATTAATTATATTATTATTTAAATTTTTTAAAGCATCTTTATAAATAACCGCACTGATATAGTCTACACTAATTTCATGTATCGCAAATTTATTTAATTCATCATAAATTTTTATTTTACTATTAAAATCTTTTTGAGTATCAGCCATGTTCATATATTTTCTGCAAATATTTTCAAGGTATTTATTATCAGCATTCACAAGAGCTTTAACTATTTCACGGTTTATTTCATAATTCCATATATTTTCATCTAATACCTTTTTCTCTAAATACTCAGTTCCTTCTGAATCATGCATTTCTGCAAGCGCAACTATAGCTCTACTTCTAACTTCTCTATATTTATCTTTCTCGCCATTATCTTCAAGATGTCTAAATGTTTTATCTATAAGCTCACACATACCTGCAACATTTTTCTCTTGTTGATATTTTTCTACATCAGACATTTTGGGAACATAAAGATAGTAAGTAAATGACCCCACAAAAGCTATAAATAGCAAAGTTATTAAAATCTGTTTTTTATTTGATTTAATTCTTTGATATATACTAGTCTCAACTATCACATCTTGAGTTTCTCTTATAAATTCTACAATTTCGTCTTTTATCATATTTAAAAAGCTCATATTATAACTCCTTTTTCATATCTTCAATATCCTTTTACCCTTTTTCTATTTCACTTGTAACATCGTTTAATATCGTAATTATTTCATCATAACTATACTTAATACTGTCATCTTTATTGGTTATAATCCATACTTGTAATCCTGAAATCGTACGTAAAATATATTTATATTTTTCAAAAACAGTTTCTCCCATTATAGCTGATTGATTTCCAATTTTTGTAAGACTATTCGGATTGCTTGCCATATTATCAATAACTTTATAGATAACCCCGTTAACTTTCTCATCAGTATTTAAACTCGGATTAACTTTTTTTACTATATCAAAAAATAATTTTCTTGTATTTTCTGATTGTCTCGTATTTTGTGAAAGTGGGCATACAAGAATAATACCTCTAACTTTTTTATCTAAATAATTTTTTTCTGTTGTATTTTTATCAGTCACCAACAACACCATTCGAAAAGCGTTCATATTACTCAATATGCTCTCGTTCTTCATAGATATTGCATTGTATTGTATCTTTATTTCATCAATTTTTTCTTCATCAATTAATTTTCTGCCTTGAATTATTTCTCTGTCATTATATTTCATTGCTGTGTGAATTTCTTGGCAAGTTACACCTAAATTTACGCCATCATCTTTAGAACATCCACAAAAACTTAAAATAATAATCAAACTAATTACTAAAATAAAAAATTTTTTTATAAACATATTTACACCCCACTTCATTCTTCATCTAATTCTTCAAACTTTACATCTAAAGCAGCAGCTATTTTCCAGTATATTGAAATCGGCGCGCCTTGTTTTGTGCCGCGTTCAATTTCTCCTAAATAACTTGTACTAATACCCACCAGTGTTGCTAGTTCAACCTGCGTTAAATTCTTTAGCTTTCTGTAATAGGCTATTTTCCCTCCCAGTTTTTTGTATCTAAGCGCAAACATACATAATCCTCCATAATGGTTACTTATATATTTATTATCATACTTTTAAACTTTTTATGTATTTGCTGTTAGCGTAGTTTTTTATGCTTGTAGCATAGTTAATTTTGTTAATAGAGTAAAAAGGCGGCTTTACGCCGCCCTCCTACTAGCTTCTTCTGTTATCTAATATTACCCTAAGAATTTCTACTATCAATTCTGCAATTTGCCTAAGCATTTTATCACTCCCAACTTTATTTATGCTGCTTTCTTATAATATTTTTGGCAAGCAATACACAAGGGCTTACCAAAGTTGGCTACAGAATATTCTATAACCCTATCGTTATCTATAGCCTTTCCGCAATCACTGCATGTAAAAACGTATTTAGGTAACACTGTTTTATTTTTAGTATTAACTTTCGCGCTTTCGGTATTGGCTTTGAAAACTTTATTTTGCGTTATGTCTGCATTATTTTCATCTGTCTTGGCGTCAGCCTCAGGGTCATCTCCAGTTGCTACACAAAGGCTCAACATATAAGCATATTTTATAGCCGCAGTCTGTGCTTTCATTACGGCTTTATCCCCTGCGTCCTGCCCACTGCCAATACCAACAATAATCACCGATTCACCGCTTTCAGAATCAATAAGCTGTATTTTAACAATAACAGTAGCCAGATGTTCTGTATTCCCTTTAAGATTAGTAACATCAACCATTTGCTGTAAATTTGGCGAGGCAATACTGACAATCTTATTTTTTACTAATGATTCGTTTACTTTTTGCAGCACGTCTTCTGCTGTAGCATATTTATATTTGTGAAAGCTGTTTATACCGTTTTTAGCTACGTAGGCACAGTCTGCCATGACCGCTAAAAGTTTTTTAGAAATATTGGTATTTTCCATATTATTTCCCCTTTCAAGGCATAAAAATAGCAGGCAACCTTTAATGGCTACCTGCTTAAATTTTTCACATTCAATTTTCAAAAAGAATACTGATATAATCCATGCGCGACGATAATACCCTGTAAATCTTAACGGTATCGTTTTCTTCTTTATAGAAGATGACATATTTATTTTTGCTGACAAAATAGCGGTAATCCGTTTTTAGCGAAATCCGTTCTGACAACTGTGCACCCATATTAGGAAATACGCATAAGCGTTTTACTGTTGATAAAATTTCACTTTTAATCATTTCAGCATTTTGTGGGCTGTCCTCAAAGATATAATCATAAATATTTTTTATATCGGCAATGGCTTTGCCAGTTAATAAAATTTTAAGCATTGCCAAGTACCCTTTCTAAATCTTCTATTGTATGCCAGCCGTTTTCTTTAGCGTCAGCCTCACCTTCTGCCAATGCTTGCAACAAGGCTATTTTCGCTTTTTGTTTATCATATTCTTCTATTTCCAAAATGACATATTTACCGTGCCCGTTTTTAGTAAGATATACTGGATTGCCGTTTACGCAGTCTTTTAACACTTCGTTATAATTACGCAAATCAGATATTGGTTTAATTGCTGTCATAATAAAACACCTCCGTTAGCGTTATTATAACATATTTTACTTAAAATTTTAAGAAGTTTTGTTGGTTATGCCGCCTGCGCGATACCAGCTTTTACCAATCTTCCATGTGGGCAGTTATCGGCAACTACGCAGTAATCTTTGCACTTCCTGTCATGCCAGCGTTCTTTAGGCGTGCAACGCTGGGGCAGATAGCCTTTTGCCAAAGCTTCTTTTAGGCGTTTGGCTTTGGTTTCCATGTACAGCTTAATCCAGTGGTCGGATATTTTGTTGATGTCGATAATATACACCTGCCTCTTGATATTTCTTTCTTCTGCTATGCGTAGGCTGAAATCACGGCAAAATGCTTGTATCTTCATGCTCTCTACCTTGAAGCCGCGCTGCTCTAAAAGTATGCGGTAGTAATTGACCTGTATTGCCCAGTCTAAAATATGCCGCACGCCGTCGGTACGCCATTCTTTTCTGGTCTTGGGCTGACCTTTCTTAATGCCGGTTTTATATACTTCGCCTGTCGGCATATCTACTTTATAGTAGCCCAAAGCGCGCATAAGCTTGTAGGAGCTTGTAATTTTATAGTCCCCAAGGGTTTTATCGCTCAGGTCTATAATCTGCCCGTACAGGTCAAATTTGCCGCTGGTTACGTTATCAGCAAGGCGTTCTTCACTTAAAATATTACCTTCCGTAAAGCCTTCGTTAATAGTGTGGACGGCGCTGCCGTGAATGGCGTATAGCTGCTGCATGGGGTCAACGGCGTAATCCGTTGTTTTCTTTAGGTATGTTTCCCTTATGCCGCAGAGCAGTTCCGTTACCGTAGGCTCTTTAATGTTCCTGTCTACTGATTTTGCTATTGCCCTCAGCGTCGGCAGGAACATACAACGCTGCTTCCTTACGCATTTATTAAGACAATCTGTTATCTTTACTTTATCGCCCTGCGGGCAGATGAATGCTGTTGCTGTCATATTATCACTCTCCAAAATAAAATAAGCAGGTATGCGTTAAACACACATGCTTTTATAAAACACCTTTAATCCATTATCCATATATTACTCCTCTTGTTTAGTTGCTTCTTACAGTATGATATTAAGCACTTTCCAACTGCGGCAGCATAATAATCTTCCTGCTTTTGGCTGCTTGCACACTCTCATCTAAAAGCGTGCCACCGATACGTTCCAGTTCCGTTGCACGGTTGTAATCCGCTACGTCCTGCGAGCTTCTCGTAACGGCGTTGACCAAACCATACTGGGTAAATTCGCCAGCCATAATAAAGTGGCGCAGGATAGATGCCCGCTCGTTTTTGTTTAATACATACCTGTCACCCAATACTTCTACTGTTTGTACAGGGTCATCCCATGTTTTAAGGTTCTTTGCCATGCGCAGCTTATTTACGGTAAGCATAAACTTGGTTTCATCGACGGCGGCGCTTACAATGTCCTGCACTTTCATAAAGTAAGCTTTATCGTCCTGGGCAAGCGTGGCGTCACTGTACAACTCGTAAGCGTTATCGGTATCTTCTACCTGCCTGCCGGTATGGTACTTTTTATGGGCATGGTCTTTGCTGATTAAACCGTTCTTGCAGACCAAACGGTATACTAACGGCTCTACCTTTAACGCTCCTAAGCCGATTTCACTGTTGGACACTACAAAACCAGCCTGCACAATATCGCCGGGCACAATTTCCGTTTTCATGGTTTTATTGATGACCTTTAAGTAGATGTGTGTTTCCGTTACATCACAGCTGGCAATCTCACAGCCTTTCATACTGGCGATAACAGGCAGCACATGGTCTACAAGTTCCAGATTATCCAGCCTGCGGTAACGGTCGCTTAAAAAGGCACGCAGATTACCGTCCAAAGTACGGAGCATACGTTTCTCCGGCGTGGTATTAAGCCAGCTATTGATATTGCTGTCGAGCAGCGCAGGGTTCTCCTGGCGCATACGCTCATAATACTTATACGGAATGCCCAGGCGGTCGGCAATCTGCCTGTGAGCGATTTCAGAAATGCGGTAGCTGAGTTTGTCGTCAGCTGTTGCCACGGTAAGCATACTGATGTTGCCAACAGAGTTAACGCTGATACTTCTGGTATCGGCAATTAAGTCTTTGCGAGCAGCCCTTTGGCGTTCCAGTTCCCCATAAAGATTTTGGATAGTTTTGATTCCCTGTTTCATAGTTGATTCCTCCTGAATATTCATATATTATTTTCTTTTATAAATAAAAATAACGGCAACTCATTGTTAAAATAAGCTACCGTTATTAATACCTAAATATTAAATTTTCCAACAAAATACTGCCACAATTCTTACGCTGTGTATTCCGTTTCAACTCAGTGTCGAAATATAACATCTAAACTTTTCAGCCCTCTCTTTAAAATCTATTAATAATACTGCCACTTTGTATTATCTAAAGGATTAAATTGTTCGTTTTGCATCTTCACCTCTTGTTTAGTCAAATTAATATAAATCTTCGTTGTTTCAATGTCTGCATGTCCTAACATCTCTTGGAGAGTAAATAAATCACCACCGTTTAACAAATAACTTTTAGCAAATGTGTGCCTCCATATATGCGCAGAATATCGTTTTCCACTTAATCCTAAATTCTTCTTCAGTGTTTGAAAAATGCTATTAGCGCCGCTTAATTTTAACTTCTCTCCATATCGGCTGATAAAGAATGCATTACAAGTTTTATTTTTGCACTCTTGCTTTAAGTATTCATTTCTGGCACTTACATAGCGTTTTAATAGCAATTTTAATTTTTTGCCGATAGGAATTAAACGTTCCTTATCACCTTTACCTATTATCCGTATTATATCTGCTTGTAAATCAACATCAAACATCGTTAGGTTTACAAACTCACTGCGTCTAACGCCTGTTGATAAAAGTAATGATAATAAGGTGTAATTTCTTAAGCCAATAAAATCATTGGTATCATATGCGTTTAGCATTTTAAAAACCTCTTCACTGCTAAAAGTCTGTATCTTCCTTTTAGGTGTTCTTGGACGCTCAACATAATCCAATGGATTCTCGGTTAGCAATTTTTCTTTTAACAGAAACTTAAACAAAGTTTTTAGCTTTCTGTAATAGCCTTCGATTGTATTGCCATTCATGGTTGTAGAAAGCTTAATAAGGTATCGCCTTAAAACAACGCTGTCTATAGATTCAAAATCATTTAACTTATTTTCAGATTCAAGGAATTTACCAAACGATGAAAAAAATTCTTCATACGCTTTTATTGTTGTATCAGCTAACCTCATAGAAAAACAACGCAGCATAAAACGCTTTTTTATTTCATTAAATTCCATTAATACCAACAGCTCCTTTCTTTATTAAAATCAAAGTTTTAAATATTTCACAAATTATTTACATTCTCATCTCCTTTTTTCACATTTTCAAACCAACTTTTGCACTTAAAAAGTGCGTTTCGCCACCGTACTTTTTGCGGTTGAAAACGACTTTAATACCCTAGATAATACGTTTAAAAGCAACAAAAAAAGTCGTAAGTTCAAAACAACTTACGACTTTAAGTTCTGTTATAACTCTCTAAACCCGCTCTGCGTCTGCATTTACAGGTTTAGCCTTAATTTAAATTTGGTGCGGTTGGTGGGATTTGAACCCACACGGGTCTCCCCGCCACCCCCTCAAGATGGTGCGTCTGCCGTTCCGCCACAACCGCATTGGGGTATTGCTATTAAATTAAATGGTGCGGTAGAGAGGATTTGAACCTCCACGGGGTTGCCCCCACTAGCTCCTGAGGCTAGCGCGTCTGCCGTTCCGCCACTACCGCGTCAACATTGATTATTATAGCGCGCAAAAATCAATCTGTCAATAGTTTTTTATTTTATTTTTATAATAAAGATAATATTTGTCGCGGTCGCGCAAAACCTTTTTTACATACTCGCGCGTATCCGGGTAAGGTATATCTTCAATACGGTTAAAATCATAGTTCCAGCCGTTTTCCTGCATCCATGCGCGCGTGTTGCCGCGCCCCGCGTTATAGGCAATCATCATCAGCACCCAGTTACGCTGAAATTCATACTCCAGCTCACCCAGATACCAGCAGCCAAGCCGCACGTTATATTCCGGCCTGCGCAAAGCTTCCAAGTCAAAATGGTCAAGCCCCATCTGCGAAGCAATCCATTCGCCGGTTTCCGGCATAATCTGCATCAGCCCCACGGCACCGGCGTGTGATACGGCTTCCGTATCAAACCCGCTTTCGTTTTTTATAACTGCCGCAACCAAAAATGGGTCGATTTTGTTTTTGGAGCTGTACTCCAAAATTTCGTTCTGGTAGGGCCACATATAAACAAAGCGCGTCTGCACGGCTTCGCTGCTCCATATTTTCATACCGGCTTCACCGATGAGAAAAATGGCGGCAGCAACCATTAAGAATTTTACCCACCATCTGTCGATAAATTTTTTCTTTTTCCGCCTGCCCAACTTATGCCTCCGCCGTAAAATTTTTCCATGCTGCGGCAACGGCTTTTTCCGTTTCGGCAAAGGTGCCGCTGTTGTCAATTACAAGGCTGGCATAAGCCTTTTTTTCTTCCAGTGTCATCTGCGCTGCAATGCGTGCCTTAACTTCTTCGCGCGTCATGTTGCTGCGTGCCATGGCACGTTCTATCTGCGTTTCGCTGTCTACGGCAACAAGCCACACGGCATCCACATCTTTATACCAGCCGCATTCAATTAAAAGCGGTACGTCAAGCACTGCCGCCGGCAGATTTTTACTGCGGCATTCCGCCAGAAAGCTCTGTGCTACCGCCAGTACATTTTTATGGATGATGGCTTCCAGTTTTTTCAGCGCTTCTTTATCGTGGAAAACGAGTTCCGCCATTTTGGGGCGGTTAAGCTCGCCGCCATCCGTAAGGTATTCAATACCAAAGGTAAGGGCTATTTCGTTAAGCGCCGCACGCCCTTTGGCAACCAGAGCACGGCTTTCGGCGTCGGCATCAAACACAGGTGCACCAAGGCTGCGCAGTAAATTTGCAATTGTACTTTTACCGGAGGCTATGCCCCCTGTTAAACCTATTACTTTCATTTTTTCACCGTTTTATTTTTGGCAGTGCGGGCAGTATGTTGTGCCTCGCCCGCCTACTTTGGTCCCCAAAAGTTCGCCGCCGCACATTTTGCAGCACAAGCCTTTGCGCCCATATACCAGCAAATGGTTTTGGTTATCGCCCTTGTTGCCTTCGCCGTCTTTGTAATCGCGGAAGGTTGTGCCGCGGTTGGCAATGCCCTGCGCAATAACCTTGTTTATGGCATCGTGCAGGCGGTCAATTTCTTCGTACGTCAGCGTGTTGGCCGTGCGCATCGGCAAAATGCCGGATAACGCCAGGCACTCGTCGGCGTAGATGTTGCCCAGCCCTGCGATAAAAGTCTGCTCCAAAATCAGAGTTTTTATAGGCTTTCTGCTTTTGGCTATAATCGGACGCATATAACCGGCCGTAAAGCCTTCGCTTAAAGGCTCGGGGCCTAAAGTTTCGTAGCCTTCAATATACGCGTCATTATTGGTAACAAGGTACAGCGTGCCAAAGGTGCGGATATCGCAGAACCACATGGTTACGCCGTCCGTCAGTTCAAACTTAATTTTGGCATAAGGCGGTTCCGGCTTATCTGCGTCCTGCGCAATCAGGCTGCCTGTCATACGCAAATGCACAATCAGCTTCTGGTTTTCGCCTGTTTTCAGCACCAGATATTTGCCACGGCGCCCTACATCTAAAATGGTTTTGCCCGTTAAACCGGCAATAAATTCTTCCGGTGAAGGATATTTTATCAGCCTTGCAAGGTTAATTTCTATATTTTTAATGGTTTTGCCCTTAATGTGCGGAAGCAGGGTTTTGCGTACCTGCTCCACTTCCGGCATTTCCGGCATGGTAATTCCTCCCTATTTGGCGTCTGCCCAGTTTACGCCGTAATTAACGTCGGCAATCAGCGGCACGCTGAGTTTTACGGCGCTTTCCATAGTTTGTTTTACAAGTGCGCCAACTTCTTCGCGTTCGGCCGCCGTTACTTCAAGCAAAAGTTCGTCGTGCACCTGAAGCAATATGCGGCTTTTATAACCGCCCTGTTCCAGCATTTTCTGCACATTAACCATGGCAATTTTTATAATGTCCGCCGCTGTGCCCTGTATCGGCGTGTTAATGGCGGTGCGCTCCGCAAAGCCGCGCAGGTTAAAGTTGCGGCTGTTAATATCCGGCAGGTAACGCCTGCGCCCGAACAACGTCTGCACATAGCCCTGTTTTTTGGCGCTCGCCACCATATCATCCATATATTTTTTAACGCCGGTGTAGCGTCCAAGATAATTTTCAATATATCTGCCCGCCTCGCCGCGGCTGATATCAAGCTGCTTGGCAAGCCCAAAATCGCTGATGCCGTATACAATGCCAAAGTTTACTGCTTTGGCGCGCGTACGCATGGTGCCGGTAACTTCGTCCAGCGGCACGCCAAACACCTCCGCCGCCGTGCGTGCGTGTACATCCTGCCCGTGCAGGAAGCTTTCCAAAAGCAGTTCATCCTGCGCAATATGCGCCAGCACGCGCAGTTCTACCTGCGAATAATCGCAGCTTAACAGGTAATCGTAACCTTCGCCCGGCACAAAAATTTCGCGTATTTTTTTGCCAAGTTCCGTGCGGGTAGGAATATTCTGCAAGTTCGGGTCGGTACTGCTCAAACGGCCGGTAACAGTAACAAGCTGCTGAAAATGCGTATGTATACGCCCTGTAACAGTATTAATCAGCGGTCGCAGCCCTTCAAGGTAAGTGCTGTGAAGCTTCGTCAGCTTGCGGTGTTCCAAAATAGTCCGCACCAGCGGATGCTCGTTGCGCAGCTGCTCCAAAACGGATACATCCGTGGAATAACCAGTTTTAGTTTTTTTGATGACCGGCAGGCCCAGCTTTTCAAATAAAATAGCACCAAGCTGCTTGGTAGATTTTAAATTAAAGCTTTCTCCGGCCTGCTCTACCGCCAAAATTTCAAGTGCAGCAATCTGCGCCGCCATTTCTTTGGTTAATTTATCCAAAAGCGCCGCATCCGGCTTAATGCCTGCCAGTTCCATTTTTGCAAGCGTGCGTGCCAGCGGCAGCTCCATTTCTTCATATAATTTTATCTGTTCGTGCTCTGCAAGTTTGGCACGCAGCACAGGCACAAGTTCGGCAACGGTTTTGCATTCCTGCGCATACTCCTGCGTCAGGTACGCTCCGCCGACGGTTTTAATGCTGTATTCGCTGCGCGCAGGGTCAATAAGGTACGCGGCAATGGCAATATCATCCGTTATGCCGCGTGCTTCAACCCCAAGGCACAAAGCGGTTTTAATAATTTCCTTGCTGTCGCAGCAGGCTTTTTGGCTGTTTTCATTTGCCAGCCAGTCATAAAACTGCTGCCATCCGGGGCACTCGCCTTCAAAAATATAAACGCGCCCATCACATAAAAGCTCCGCACGTTTAAAATATAAATCCGGCAGCGTACCGCCAATTTGTACAGTAAGCGGCGTAACTTCACGCCTTACGGCGATAAGTTTAAACAACGCTTCCGCATCGTCAGCACTTTTTACAATTTCTTCCGGCAGCCCGGCAGGATTATCTTCCACAAAGTCGCCAAACAAGCTGAAATCGCCTTCCGGCGCACCCATAACGGCATTAAAACGGTCGTACATATTGCGGAATTCCAAACCGGCGAGCAATTCGCGCGCTTCCGGCTTTAATGCTTTTAATTCATAATTTGCCAAATCTGCATCAACCGGCACATCCGTAAAAATTGTTGCCAGTTTTTTGGAAAGCAGCGCCGATTCTTTGTTATTTTGCACTTTTTCGCGCAGTGCCTTGCCGCTGATTTTATCGGCGTTAGCGAGCACATTTTCCACGCTGCCGTACTCGCCAATCAGCTTAAGAGCCGTTTTGGGGCCAACGCCCGGTATGCCGGGGATGTTATCCGAAGTATCGCCCATCAGCCCTTTCAGGTCGATAAGCTGCTTCGGCTCAAGGCCTTCATATTCCTCCGCAAAAACTTCCGGCGTGTAAATTTTAAGGTCCGAAATGCCGCGTTTGGTAAAATATACGCTTGTGCGGCTGCTTAAAAGCTGAAGTTCATCACGGTCGCCCGTTACAATAATCACGTCCGCTTCCTGCGGCGCGTGTACGGCAAACGTGCCGATAATGTCGTCCGCCTCATAATTATCCAGTTCCAGCACGGCAATGTTCATTGCCTCCAACACCTTGCGCGCCAGCGGGAACTGCTCCGAAAGCTCACTCGGTGTCGGTTTGCGCTGCCCCTTGTAATCTGCAAACATCTCCGTACGGAAGGTTTTGCGGCTTTTGTCAAACGCTACCGCCAGCCACTTGGGCTGTACATCCGCCAAAAGGCGTAACAGCATATTGCAAAAACCGTACACAGCACCCGTATGCACGCCGCTCTGCGTCGTCAGCGGCGGCAGGGCAAAAAACGCCCTGTGAATCAGGCTGCTGCCATCTATAACTAAAAATTTATCTGCCATATTTGTTCCTTTCGTTCAATAAATCTAATAATATATTATACCACAAGCAAAGGTGTAGGTAAAATTAAGCATAAAAATAAAGCCCTGCTTATGCAAGGCTTAAATCATCCACGCGGGAATATACATAATGTTGTTTTTATCAATGCCGAACTCAGGCACAAGGCAAATGACGCTGCTGCCAGTTGCTGTTTTAACTTCTGTGCAGCCGCCAAACGCTGCTTCTATTATATTAAAGCGCTTGTACATTTTTTGCACCTGCGCGCTTTTGCTGATAACGCACTGGTGCAGCACGCCGTTATTCAAAATTAAAAGTTCAACCTCTTTACCATTAAAATTGCGGTAGTAGTACAGCGGCGCTTTCTGCCCGCTATTAGCAAAACTTTTATATACTTCGCCAATAACCCAGGTTTCAAAAAACTCCGCGCTCATCGCGCCAAGCTCCAGCGCGTCCGCCGTGTTCCAGCGCAAAAGGTATGCCGCAAGGCCGGTATCCGTAAAATACAGCTTTGGCGTTTTTACAACGTACTTAACGCCGCTGAACGCCGCAGGCTGAAGCAAATACACAAGCCCCATACGTTCCAAAATAGCAAGCCACTGCTTCGCCGTTGGTATGCTGATGCCTGTTTCTTTTGCCATAACGGCGTAGTTTAAAAGCTTTGCCGTCTGCGCCGCTGCTGCACATAAAAAGCGGTAAAACTTCATCTCATCATTAAGCTGAACAAATTTGCGGATATCGCGCTGCAAAATATCCTGCACCAGTTTGGCATAAAACGCCTGCCAGTCCGCACCTTCGTTATACATTGCAGGCTTGCTGCCGCGCCAAATGCGCTCGTAAATTTCTACCACGCTGTGAGGAACAGAGTTCTGCATCCGTCCTGCCAAAAGTTGCATATCCGGTATAAACGGCGCGCTTTCCCTACCGTCAAGTTCCGCACTGCTTAAACCGCAAAGCTCCAGGCCGGCAAACTTATCGCCAAGCTCCTGCATAATGGCAGTAATAGTTTCCGCATCCTCTTTCGGCGCAATCAGCCAAAAATCGCCCGGTTTGCCGTGCTTTAAGGCATAATCCTTAATCACCGGCACCAGCTCCGGCGCATACTGAATATTATCAATCAGCACCGGCGGCGCATACCGCTGCAAAAACAGCACCGGTTCTTCGTTTGCCACACTGCGCAAAGCAGGCTCCGCCAAGTCAGCGTACTTGCGGTTAGGCGAGGCAAGATTTTTGAGGAATGTTGTTTTGCCAGATTGAGTAGTACCAACAAAAGCAAAAACTTCAACCTTTATATTTAGTTGTAAAAAATTCTTACTTAAATCTCTTTTTACCATAAGATAATATTTACCTTCGCATTAATTTGCTTTTTGCAAAACTAACTAAATACTGCATTTCTTCTCTTTTGAAAAATACAATAAACCACAAAATCAGTGTTACGCATACGCAGATGAAAATACCCGCGATAAAATTAAATAAAGTAACTTTTACAAATAAACTGCCATACATAAATTTACTTGTTAAAGCCGCTAACAGAGTAACAACAGTAAATTTTAGATAATCTGTAAAATAATCTTTTAATTTAACATCTATACCATTATTAAAAAGCACGTACGGTTCCACCCAAAAGCAAGTTAATAAAGTACTGATAATACCACCAACTACTACGCCGACAACACCGTAATGTATTGTTAAATAAATTGAGGCAACTAAATTTATTACAGATTCCGCTAACGGTTTATAACGGTCATTCCAGTACAACCCGGTTGCATCTTTAAACATACAAACAGCTTTACGCATATACGTTAAATAAAAAGAAAATGCCATTGCAGCTACAACTGTATCACTAAATAAATACTCTTTGCCTATCCACAGTTCTACAAACGGATTGAACAAAACATACAAACCACAAAAACAAATTGCTGCCTGCAATGCTGTTATAAATTCCGTAATTTTAAAGGCTTTTATTTTTTTGCCGCTTTCTTCAAGCACCATTAAATTACCAATACTGGCTGTTATGCTTTCAAAAAATTTTGCGGCAAAAGCATTAAGGGCAGCTATTACCATATAGTAGTTGCTGTATAATCCTACTGCCGCAAGTCCGGCAAATTTACTCAGCACTAAATTACTGCTACTAAAAACTACCATACCACCAATTTTATGGCATATCATGGCTTTTGTGTTTTTTACTATCTGATGTTTTATATCTAAATCTAAAACTTCTGCTTTTTCGTTTAAATACGGATATTCCTTATCTGCCTTATGTGCGATACTAAAGTTTTCTAAAACTGTTCCTAACAGCATTAAGATAATAAAACACCAGTAATCTGCAAAAATTAGCAGAAAAATTATTTGCAGCACAGCAACTAAAACCTGCACTGCCGCCTGATAAATGTTAACCACATACTGTTTTTGATCGGCAATTAAAAGGCTGCGTTTATATGTCCATAAATAACTGACTACGGTATTAAGCAAAAATACTAAATAAAAGTAATGCACCTGCGGCACGCCTTGCCCATCCTTAATAAAACTATCTAAAAATGGAAATAGCAATAGTCCGAAAACTAAAATAATACTACCGACAGCAATATATACCTTTTTAAACAAATGCATTATGCTTTTAACGGTTTCTTTATCGCCATAAGCAAGCGGTTTATACAGGCTGTACACAATAGCAGGGCCGATGCCAAGTTCTGCAAGAGAAAGCATTGCTAAAACATTAGTAAACAAACCGTTAACGCCCAAATATTCTATCGGCAGTGTTTTAATAAACACCATGCGTACAATAAACTTTAGCAAATTAACGGCTATGTAATTTACTGCAGAATATTTAATGTTCCTGCCTACTGCCTGTATCGCCATTATCTTTTACATCATTTTCCTTTCCAAAACACATTGCGTAGCCTAACCCGAGAAGTACCCAATAACAGTATGTAATATTAAGATTATCGCCTAAACCTGAAGCCATTATACCTATTAACGATATTGTAAAAAATAGATAAGGCAACTTATTGTCTACGCTCATATTTTTATCTGTTATTTTAAAATATAACTTTCTCAGTAAAATAAATGGTGGGACTAAAAATAAAATTAATCCACTAATTCCTGTTTCAGCAAAACGAGATGTGTATTCTCCTAATTTAGGAAAGCCTGAACGCAATATACCTTTTTCTTTTTGATTTTTTATCCACATTTTTACCTCGCCGTTATCTTTCGCCATTTTCGGCAAATAATCAGGTATATAAGCATTTCGCAAACCAGAACCTACACCTATCAGTGGATGGTCTAAACCAATTTTAAAATCGGCAATCATTATTGAATATCGTGCACCATTGCTACGTTGTGTAAAATTCCCTAATGAAAATAAATTTTTCTCAAAATATTCAGCAAGTTGGTTGCTTTTTATAGTGATCTGTTTGTTTTCCTCGTTATTTAAAGTTATTTGCTTTTTATTTTTTGTTTTATCGCCAATGCTTTTATAATTGTTATCAGTTCGTGTCCTTTCATTTTGTGTATTGATATTTTTCTTTATATTATTATTAGAAATTTTTACAGATATATTAATTATTTTATTCGGTTGAATATAACTATAAATGAATATATTACTTAACCAAAACGCAAGCATACTACAAGCAAATATCATAACTATGTTATACCTTTTTACTTTTACTAATACTGTCAAAATAGCTAATAGAAATATTTCACCTAAAAAAAGAACTACAGCAGTCCTTGCCTGCGTTAAAAATAGACAAAATGTAAAAAACATAATAGCAAAAAATAACATTATTTTAATTATTTTTTTATTTGAAACTATAAATAAATACCACATAAACGGCATTGAAAAAGCTATATAAATTCCATAATGAGACGGCTCTGGAAAAATCGAACGCATTTGGTTTTTCCAAAACAGCGGCGGATGCCAATTTCCATTGAGTTTAACTGCATGTAAATAAGGATTTACTATTTCTAAAATATCTTTTGCTGTAATATTTCCAGCTAAAAAAAATAGTTCTATAATATTATAAAAAAATATAATAGATAATGAGATTATCAAACCTTTAATCAAAATTTTAAAGCCTTCTACCCATGAAGTACAATAGCAACTATAAATCATATATGTTACGCCAAAAGTAAAAAGTACTTCTAATACCATATCTTTTATTACTCTAGCTATTATCCAAAAATAAGTTAATAAATTCTCATCTACATTTATATTTAAACTTTGAAGAACGTCTAATACCCTCGGTAATTTTTCAATTTGTTTTATTGGTGCATGTATCACTAAATCATAATACGGATAATTGTATAACCCTATAATTAAAGAAACTAAGAGAACAAATAGATATACCAACAAAATTTTACAAAACTTATTTGCATTAATGAAAACACTTTGATTTTTATAATATTTATTAATTATATAAATAAAGATAAAAATAACTGGATAAAAACACCACTTATTGCCTAAAACGCTGCCTAAAAAGTTAATTTGCATATTTTGTGGAATTAAATTAAAAGGAAGCAATATTATAAGAAATAAATATATTATATTAATCGTCTGCTCTTCTTTAATATTAATAAAAGCATTTCTCAATTAGCTCACTCCATTGCTTAATGATGTTATCCTTACTAAATTTATTTATATTACCATATGTATTATCAGAAAACTTTTGTCTTAATTTTTTATTTTCTATTAAAATGCAAATTTTTTCAGCCATTTTTTCTATATTAAAAGCCTCTACTAAAAAGCCATCTATTTCATTACGTATAATATCTGAAGGTCCAGAGTCAATATCAAAACTTATGATTGGTAATTTTTTAGCTTTTGCTTCTAATAAGACCATACCAAAACTTTCATACCGTGAAGTCATTACAAAAAATGCATAGTCTTGGTATAAATCATAAATATTATCTTTGTTTCCCATCAAAATAACTTTATGTTCAAGACCATTTCTTTTTATCATTTTTATAATATCTTCTTTATAATCCTTATCCCCTTCTCCATAAATATGCCATTCCCAATCTTGATGTTTTTCAAATACTAATTTTGCTACTTGAATTAAATATTCGTAACCCTTCGCATAATCAATTCTACCTACAGTAATAATTTTATTTGAGAATATATCATATACTTTTAATTTATCCAATAATTTCTCATCTAAAAAATTATATATACTAATAACTCGCTCTGGATTAAAATGTTTTGAATATATATAATATTTAACTCTATCTTTATTTGTCAAAGTTACAATTTTATCAGCTTTACATTTTATAAAAAGATAAATTAATTTTTTGCGAATTTTTTCTTTTACTCCAACCGTATAATTATCTATATTCACTGCATGATGATGACAGAAAACAACTTTAATTTTAGTTCCTATTGTAGCCAACATAGTTTGTAATACGGCAGTTCTTCCTATTATTAAAACAACTTTAATATTATTTTTTATTAAATATTTTCTTATTTTTTTGCTATCAACAAAAATACTTTTGCTTAATTTATTCTTATTCTCATTAAACACGACAAACTTTACATCATCCGATATTTTATAAGCAATATTATTTTTATAAAGATTCATTAAATGAACAGTATATTTTTTAGATAATTCCTTACTTAAAATACTAGCAATACGTTCTTCTCCACCTTTAACACTTAAATCTTCTCTTATTAATGCAATACTAAACATATTTTCTCCTATGTACATTTATACATCTCAACCAAACTTCTCGTCGCTCTCCACCCCAAGCCTTCAAGCTTGCTTACATCTAAATTTAGCTTGTGCGTGGGTGGGAACTTACGTTTGCTATTTTCGTCTACTTTTATTACAACTTTTATTTCGTCATTTGTTAATTCATGCGCTACAAGTTCCGCCATTTCCATAATGCTGCAATAAGTATTTTTATTAGCCGCATTGTATGCTTCACCAGCTTTGCCATTAAGCAAAACTGTTAATATCGCTGTTACTGCGTCTGCTGTATATAAATAACAACGCTTGCTAGTGCCTTCCGTTTGCAAAACTATATCCTGTTTTTTTATTGCACAACGCAAAAACTCGGCAAATACTCTGTTATCATTCTTATCAATACCTGGTCCAAAAGTTTGAGCTAAACGAACTACTTTTGTCGGTACTTTATATTCCTCAGCATAACTTGCGCATAATGCTTCACATAATCTTTTCGCTTCAGGATAACAGCTGCGTACGCTCATTGTATCAATTGTTGTTCCTTGGCTTTCATCAATTAAATCATCTGTATGCGGCGCACCATATACTTCCATGCTTGAAAGATAAACCAAACCGGCAATATTTTTCTCTTTTGCTAAATTAAGAATATTATTCGTTCCCCATACAGCAGTTTTTATTGTTTCTACCGGATTTTCTACAAAATAATTGCTTGCCGTAGGATTTGCACCATGTATGATAAAATCAATTTCTTCATTTATCGGTGGTAAATTTTCTACATCACCTACAACGAATTTCAAGTTTAAATTCTGCTTTAACTGTTCTGCAAATTTTTCTTTAGCTTTAGTAATATTTCTTACCAAAGCTATTATTTTAATATTGCTTTTATATTTTAAATTTCTGTATAGTAGAGCGCTTACAAGAGTATAACCAATAAGCCCGGTTGCTCCGGTAACAAACACTGTTTTGTTGTCAAACTTTTGCCAATCAATAAAACAGGCAGATGTTATATATTTCAAATCTTCTTTAAATATTTTATTTTCTGTCCACATAGATATATCACAGCCCTAATATTTGTAAATTTTCCCTTGCGTCCATTATTGCCCTAAAAATATAAAAATCTGACGGTGTTGTTATTTTTATATTTTCCATAGGACCTTCAACAGCATTTAATTTATAACCGTAATACTGCATAAGGCTTGCAGAATCTATAAAATCTGTTTTTTCCTCTTTTTGCGCCTTTAAATGGCATTTATAAATATCATCTAAATAAAAACATTGCGGTGCTTTTGCCATTTCACAATCCGAGCGTTTTAATATATTGCCAATATTACCATCGGCATTTTTTATTAAAATTGTTTCTATTGCCGGTGATACAGTAATGGCACTACCATTTTCTTTAACAGCAGCTATGCAATTTGTAATAAGCGATTCGTTTATAAGTGGGCGCACGCCATCATGGATTAATACAACAGCATTTTTATCATTACTAATCTGATGTGCAGCTTCAAGACCATTAAAGATAGATTCCTGCCCGCTGTTTCCACCAGGCACAACTTTTACAGCTTTAGTAATATGATACTTTTGCAGTAAATCTTTACAATAATCTATCCAGCTTGATAAACAAACTACAATTATGTCATCAATTTGCGAATGATTTTGAAAATATTCTAAAGTATAAATTATTATTGGTTTACCGTGCAGCTCTAAAAACTGCTTCGGTTTTGAAGCCGTATTCATACGCTGCCCTGTTCCACCGGCGAATATTACTGCTATGTTCATTATTTTTGCACCTTACCATCTATAATATCTTCAATTAATTTACATATACGTTCACAAGCATGACCATCTTCAAACGAACCTAAATCTTTATGGTGTTGTTTTACTTTTTGAACATACTCTTTTTGGTTAAAGTTCAAAATATTATTAATCAATTCATCTGTATTAGTCGCTATTGGAAATGGCCATTCTGACATAGGAGTATAGAAATCACGTTCTTGCTTATACTGATCTATATCCGTTGCATAAATAAAGCATGGTTTATACATTAATGAAAAATCCCACATACAAGATGAATAGTCGGTTATTAAAATATCTGCTGCGCATAAAAGTTCCTGCATATCTGGATAATTTGTAACGTCAATAATATTTTTAGTATTATTAATATTATTAAAAATATCTTTTTTTAAATGTGGATGTGTTCGTAACATTAAAACCAAATTTTGTTTATATTTAATTTTTAGTTGTTTAATAAAAAAATTTATATTAAAATAATTATTAAATTTATTCTTTCGGAATGTTGGTGCATATAAAATTAATTTTCTATCTTTTTCTAAATTATAAAAATTTCTAACATTTTGTTTTACTAATTTCACATATTCATTATTAAAAAATATATCATTTCTTGGCATTCCTATTTCTAAATACTTAGCATTTTTTGCTCCATAATCATTTTTAAATGCTTCCTCAAATGCCCTACAAGCGCATATAACATAATCAATATTTTTAAAAAAATATTTGCTTCTTTTTTTCTTATATCTATTTACTTCATCTTTATATAAAATATTAATTTTTTTATACGCTCCTCCTCCATGCCATGTTTGTATATAAATTTGTTCGTTTCTTTTTAACAACCAACTTGGCAAAGCATCATTAAAAATTATTATTTTAGATGTTAAAAAATGATAGTAAAACAATAATGATTTATTCTTAATAAATTTAATATCTGGAATATTTCCTTTATTACATATCCAAATTATAGCTTCATTATAATTTTCAACAAGCATATTTGAAATGTATTTTAAATTACAATAATAACTGCCATTAGCAGGATAAAATAAAATTTTATTTTCAATTTTAAAAAAACACGAAATAAAACTTAAAAACTTTCTTATAATTTTTCCAATTAAATATTTAATAAAGTCCATTTTATATCACCAAATTCTGTAATTATAGAATAATTAGTCAAAATACTAAATTATCTTAATCGCAAATTATTTTTAAAATATTTTTAGCTCGTTTATAACTATAAAATAAATTAAATGCCAATTTATTATTAGTTTCAAATGTCTTTATTGCTTTTTTATTTAACATTTTATAATAATCAATGTAATGCTTATATTCATCTACAGAATTTGCTTTTACTAAAAATCCCTCGTCTTTTAAATAATTTAATGCTTCTTCATATCCAATCAATGCTTCTGTAGTTCCAATTATGGGCAATCCCATTGAAAGCGCTTCAGCTATTTTTACTTTCATACCTGCACCAGTCACTATAGGTGCTATAAATAATGCACCTTTCGGTACTATATCAGTTACTTTATTAAAGTCAGAAAAAATTTTAATATTATTAAAATTTCGATATTCTTTTAAAACTGTATCTGCATTTTTACCTGCTATATTTAAAACAATATTGTTATCATTAATGTAATTTGTAAACCAAACATTTTTTAAAAACCACAAAATAGATTTTATATTAGCTGCATATTTTAAATTTCCGATGAAAAATATATTTATTTTTGTACTTTCTTTTTCCAAATTTACGGCAGTTTTTAGACATATCGGGAAAATATATGCCCCATTATTTGTATTAAAATTATATATTTTTTCTGCTCTCTTTTTATCTCTATCTGTCAAAAAAATATATTTATCGCTACTCTCAATACATTCTTTTTCATCACGTTTTACTATATATTTCTCAACTATTTTAATTACTTTTCCGATTAAACCAGTTTTTTGTGCAAATTGGGAAGTGACATAATCATATTCTATATTATCAAAATTAGATATAATTTCTGCGTTTGATAATAATTCACGTAACCTTTTGGCAATAAAACCTAATCTTGATCTTCCGATTATAACCACGTCTGGCTGGAACTTAAAAGCGGCTTCACATATCTTATCAGTATAAAAGCATAAAAAAGATGAGTGCAAATATATTCTGGACAAATAATCCATTTTTTTATCCTTTTTTATGTTAATTTTTATTGAATTTTTTAAGTTTTGATCTAATGAAATAATTTTAAAATCATATTCTTTCTGATCTGATAATATATCATAAAATCTCCTGTGTCCTAAAGAACCACCTATAACATCAGAAATATATTGGTCAGATATAAATAAAATTTTTTTCATTGTCTTCACCATAAAACGTATACTTATAACACTTTATTAAATTTTTTCCAAATTTTCTCCCAGTCATATCTTTCAAATACTAACTGTTGTGCATTTTCGGCCATTCTTAATGCGACATTATAATTATTTAAATAATAATCAACTATTTGAGCTATTTTTTGAGTGTCATTTTCGATAATCAAATGTTTTTTATTTTCTACTTCCAACCCTTCTGCCCCAATATCATTTGTTATAACAGGCATTTGCATAGCCATTGCTTCTAATATTTTTGTTTTTATCCCACTTCCATATACAATAGGCGCTAAAAACAATTTACACTTACCTGCAATATCATAAATATTCTCTATTCTACCAGTAAAAATAATATTAGAATTTTTACTATACTGTTTTTTTAATTCTTCGGGAACTTTGCCTATAACATAAAACTTATAATTAGTTTTTATATAAGGCAATACTTCCGTAGCTATTAACTTTAATGTATCTATATTAGCAGCAACATACATATTACCAACAAAACATATATTATTTTCTTTCAGATTCTGATATTTACAACTAAAAAACTCTTTCACATTTATTCCTAAAGGTATATCTATAGCTTTATCCGGATAATACTCATTTAATTTATTAGCTTCTTTTGATGAAACAAAAATAACTTTTTCGTATATACCTGCATAATCTAATTCTGCTTTAGCAATTAAAAATTTTTCAAATTTTAAAATCAAATTTTTTATTCTTTTTAATTCAATAAATTTTAAAAATAAGCTTGATAAATTAGAACTATACTGCCCGGCTAATGATGATTTATAATTACTTTTTAATTGTCTATCATATCGTTCTGACAACAAATCATCCATATCTAATATTTTTTTACATTTAAAATTTTTAAATGCGTCATAATATGTTGCCAAGCGAACCATATCCACGATTACTAAATCAGGATTTATTTTTTTACATAATTGGGTTATAGTATCCTTATTGCTATTACTAAAATACAAAGAACATTGAATAGGCCATTTTTGTTTTATACAAGTCTGGTATATTATATTTTTTAATTTATCAATTACATTTAACTTTTTTGCTATTTGTACATCCTTAATAAAGACAGGCTTACTTTTTATCATCTCTTGGTTTTGACCAGCTTCTAAAAAACTATACAAATAAATATCATATCCAAACTTATCGTTTAATCCTTTACAATAATAATATAACCCTACTTTTCGTCCACTATCTGTTGGCCAAAACAAACGAGTAGTTATAAATAATAGCTTTTTAGCATTTAAACTATTTATTTCTCTATTACATTCTTCCATATTCATCATCAAACCTTACAATATCATCTTCACCTAAATATCTGCCGTTCTGCACTTCTATTATTGAGAGTGGAATTTGCCCTGGGTTTTCC
>OGNF01000069.1_pt1 | contig 101470 bp, 78 predicted proteins | sample 1573321 | NCBI WGS metagenome assembly OGNF01 (sample SAMEA2581911, study PRJEB24529) | metagenome | biome: Human gut stool | place: China | collected 2011 | reverse complement strand
TAAAAAATGTTGTCAGCTATTATAATCAACAAAATATCTTATTCTAAATGCAATGCATTGATTTTAATTAAGATATTCTTCTGTGACAAAAATGCGTTTGTAACAACTTTGATAAATAAGTAACAATTACTGACAAGAGCATACTAACATTTTAACAATGTAAAATCAAGAGTAATTTTCATATTATTGAATTTAGTACAATCCTTGAATTTATGCGGTTATTTTGTACTTTTATCTGTACAAAATGCACATATTATTCACATAATTAACTGAAGCTGTCAAAAATGCACCTCTACTTAATTATCTTCAGTCTGACATATATCATCCTCTTTTACAGTCTCCATTTTTACATTTTCTTCGGCAATAATTTCCTGTTCACGAAGTGCTTCATCAAGACCTTTCAGTGCTGAAAATGGCATAAACTGCTTGGCACGTTCTTCGACCGGCATCTTTTTTCTTGTATTATTTACTGTACTTTTTCTAATTTCCACTTCTGTGTCCCCCAATCTGATGATTTCTTTCTATTGCAGTTGCACCCTTTTCAAGATTCATGCCCTTCAATACCGCATCTCTGCCATACTTCTTCTTCAAATCAAGCACTGCATGCTGTAATTTATTTTCCCTGTCACCATCTATATCGTCATCAAACAGCCCAACCTGTCTGTAGGCTTCATCTGTCAGCCTGTTAAATATAAGATTGATTTTACGCACAGGAATATTTTTATCCTTAACCTCATCATAAAGCTTTGAAATAAACGGAAGCATCTTTTTAGATGAACTTGTCGCTGACGGAAGCATAATTGAACCACGCACGGACTGCGGCACTCCTGCGGCTGCACTATATTCTTTTGAATAATTTATATAGATTGTCACTGAATCCGTAACCATTCCCTGTTCAACAAGCTGAAGACACATTCCGTCAGCCATTTCCTTGACGATAAGCCTTCCCTCCTCATGTTCATAATCCCTTGCAAGAACCTGACCGCTCGTTATGCTGCTGCTTCTCGGCTTATATTTCTTAATATCCGCAATAGTAACCGGTTCTATCCCCCATGCGTGGTCAATGAGAAGTTCAGCATCAATGCCAATCATATCATACAGAATCTGCTCGTCTGCCTCTGCAATCTGTGCCATATCATATATCCCTGCCTGTGCAAGTCTTCCGGCAAGTCCATGACCCACTCTCCAGAAATCTGTGAGTGGTCTGTGATGCCACAGCGTCCTCTTATAACTTTCCTCATCAAGTTCACCGATAAAATCTTTCGCATGTTTCGCAGTTATATCAAGTGCAATCTTTGCAAGATAAAGATTAGTACCTATGCCGCACGTTGCCCTAATCCCCACTGTATCAAATATATCCTGCATAATACGTATGCCCAGTTCTTTCGCAGTCATTCCATATAAAGAAAGATACTCTGTTACATCCATAAAAACTTCATCTATAGAATATACATGTATATCCTCTTTTGAAATGTACTTCAGATAAATGCCATATATCTTTGCCGAATAATCAATATAAAGCTGCATTCTCGGCTGTGCCATAATATAATCAATACCTTTGGGAATCTCAAACACACGGCATCTGTTCTTCACGCCAAGAGCTTTCATCGCAGGCGACACAGCAAGACATATTGTTTTCTCACTTCTGTCCGGGTCAGCAACAACAAGATTAGTTGTCATTGTATCAAGACCACGCTCAACACACTCAACCGATGCATAAAATGATTTTAAATCTATACATACATATATCCTGCTGCCCATACCATTGTTTCCTTTCATATTATTCCCATATACCATAATTTTTTTCATAAAAATATTATACAACAAAAAATCGAATGTATGTACTGTTTTTTTATTTTTTATATGCAAAACAACGTCATATTTTTGTTGATAAAATAATAAAAACATGATAAAATTTTAGTTGTTTAAAGTGTTGAACTTTAAAGGGGTGAATTCAAAAGAAACACAGGAGGATTTTTATGAAACTATTAATTTTGATTATCTATTTTGCGGTCATGATTGGAATCGGTCTTTACTGCCGCAAACATGCAACTGATGTCAACGGATTCGTACTTGGCGGCCGCTCGGTTGGTCCGTGGCTTACAGCTTTTGCCTACGGAACTTCTTATTTCTCTGCTGTCGTATTCGTAGGATATGCTGGCCAGTTCGGATGGAAATATGGCATTTCTGCAACATGGGCAGGCATCGGCAATGCAATTATAGGTTCACTTCTGGCATGGGTTGTTCTCGGACGACGAACAAGAATTATGAGCCAGCATCTGAATTCTGCAACAATGCCGCAGTTTTTCGGAGAACGATTCGGAAGCAGTGCGTTAAAAATCGGTGCATCCGTAATTATATTCATTTTTCTCATTCCTTATACAGCATCTCTTTATAATGGTCTTTCAAGACTTTTCGGAATGGCATTTAACATTGATTATTCAGTCTGTATTATACTCATGGCAGTTCTTACAGCTATCTACGTAATTGCAGGCGGATATATGGCAACAGCTATTAACGATTTCATTCAGGGAATAATAATGCTTTTTGGCATTGCAACCGTAATAGCTGCCGTTCTTAACAGTAAAGGCGGATTTATGGCGGCACTTGATGGTCTTGCAAAAGTGAGTGACCCTGCTGTAACAGATACACCGGGAATATTTGCTTCATTTTTCGGACCTGACCCTCTCAATCTTTTATTTGTCGTAATACTTACATCACTCGGTACATGGGGACTTCCACAGATGGTTCAGAAGTTTTACGCAATAAAAGATGAAAAATCCATCAAAAAAGGTACAATTATTTCAACTATATTTGCACTTGTTGTTGCCGGAGGCAGTTATTTTCTCGGTGGATTTGGACGTCTTTTCTCAGATGAAATTGATGTTGCTGCCAACGGATATGACTCAATTATTCCGACAATGCTTTCAGGATTAAGTCCTATGCTTATCGCACTTGTTGTTATTCTCGTTTTGTCAGCGTCAATGTCTACGCTTTCATCACTTGTAATTGCATCAAGTTCAACACTTACTATCGACTTTTTAAAAGATAATTTTATTAAAGATATGAGCGATAAAAAACAGGTTTTATCAATAAGAATTCTTGTCGTTGTATTTATTGCAATTTCATCAATTCTTGCACTTATACAATATAAGAGCTCAATTACATTTATTGCACAGCTTATGGGTGTTTCATGGGGTGCACTCGCCGGTTCATTCCTTGCACCTTTTATGTACTCATTATATTCAAAGCGTGTCACAAAGGCTTCATGCTGGGTATGTTTCATATTCAGTTCAGTTCTTATGATTGCAAATATTTTCTTCAGGAGCTCATTTCCGACAATTATGCAGTCACCTATCAACTGCGGTGCTATTGCAATGCTTGCCGGACTTGTAATTGTTCCTGTAGTCAGCCTGTTCACACCAAAGCCTGACAAAGAGCTTGTGGAATCAGCTTTTAAATGCTATGACAAAAAGACAACCGTTGAGCAAAAAACTGCTCTCGGCGACTAAAGGTAAATATTGTTTTGAATGTAAGCATCGTTTTGGCTCGCTGTCCTATAACCCTAAATATAAATCACTAAACAAAATGCTCCGTTCGGGATTCACAGCTTAACTGTTATCCTAAACGGAGCATTTTTATTTAATTTAATTATGCGTTTCTTCCCGCTTCAAATGCCTTTCTGTTCAAATCAAGGAATTTCGGAGGTACTATTTTTTCAATAGCATCCTGCCACTGTTCATCGCTTATCTCAGGAAAATATGTTGATAATCTTCCCATGAGTGCTATATTTACAGCTTTTGCGGAACCGGCCTCCTGTGCTATTGAAAGAAAATCTTTTGCATCAACCTTTGCACCTGCTGCCTGCATTTTCTCGATAAGATTTTCAGGATATGCAGCCGCACCTGTTATTACAGGCATTGGCTCTACTTCCTGAGTATTTGTTATAATTGTTCCGTCTTTTTTGAGAAATTCAAGCCATCTTGCAGCTTCAAGTTTTTCAAATGAAATGATAACATCTGCCTCACCCTTATCAATTACAGGTGAGTATACTTTTTTACCATATCTTACGTATGTTACAACGCTTCCGCCTCGTTGGCTCATTCCGTGAACTTCCGATACCTTTACGTCATATCCCTGCTGTAAGAGAACATAACCTAACATTTTACTTGCCAGCAGTGTTCCCTGTCCGCCGACACCTACTATCATAATATTCTTTGTATCCATATCAACCCTCCTTATTCTGCTTTCAATGCATCAAATTTACACATCTGTGTACATACCTTACAGCCAATGCAGAGTGTAGGGTCAATCTTTGCTTTTTTATCTCTTACAGAAATTGCAGGACATCCAATACGCATGCATGATTTACATCCGACGCATTTATCAGAATCAACTTTGAGAGGCGGTTTGTGAACAGTTCCTTTTATCATTACGCACGGACGGCGGCTTATGATAATTGATGGTTCATCTGCCTCAAGTTCCTCTTTCAATACAGTATCTACCTCTTCAAGGTTATATGGGTCTACAACACGAACCCTGTTAAATCCGATAGCACGGCAAAGTGCTTCAAGATTAACCTTTCCTGCCGGCTCACCACGGAGATTTTTACCAGTCGTAGGATTCTGCTGGTGTCCGGTCATGCCGGTAATTGAATTATCAAGAATAATAACTGTTGAATTACTCATGTTGTATGCAATATCTGTAATTCCTGTAATTCCTGAATGTATAAATGTTGAATCACCAATAACGCCGACGCTTCTCTTTTCACCTTCTTTGCCCATTGCCTTGTTAAATCCATGAAGTCCTGAACATGATGCACCCATACAGACATTTAAATCCATAGCATTAAGAGGTGCAACCGCACCGAGTGTATAACATCCGATATCACCGTAAACCATGCAGTTATTTTTCTTTAATGTATAGAAAACTCCTCTGTGTGGGCATCCTGCACACATAACAGGAGGTCTTGGCGGAATTTTGTCATCTATATGTAAGCTTTCCGGAACTTCCATTCCCATACACTTTCTGACAAGATTCTGTGAGAATTCTCCACATATAGGAAATGTATCTTTTCCCTTTACTTTTATGCCAAGCTGTTTACAATGTTCCTCAATAAACGGGTCAAGCTCCTCAAGAACGATAACCTCATCTACAGAAGCTGCGAAATCAAGTATAAGCTTTTCAGGAAGCGGATAAATCATTCCAAGCTTTAAAATGCTTGCATTTTCACCAAAACACTCCCTCGCATACTGATATGATGTTGATGATGTGATAATTCCAAGCTTTTTATCACCATATTCAACTCTGTTAAAATCACAGTTTTCGGCAAGAGCAATAAGGTCTTTTGTACGCTGTTCAACTCTTACATGTGCATTTCTTGAATTTAATGTCATCATGACCTTTGCCGGGTCCTTTACATAAGGTACCTGCTCAGGCACAACACGCACTCCTGTCTCGACGACACTCTGTGAATGTGAAACTCTTGTACACATCTTGATAAATACAGGGGTATTGTATTTTTCTGATAATTCAAATGCCTTCTTTGTAAATTCAAGTGCTTCCTGTGAATCTGAAGGCTCAAGCATAGGCACTTTTGCTGCCTTTGCATAATGTCTGGAATCCTGTTCATTCTGTGAAGAATGCATCCCCGGGTCATCTGCAACGCATATTACAAGACCTGCGTTGACACCCTGATATGATATTGTAAAAAGCGGGTCAGCAGCTACATTAAGACCTACATGTTTCATTGCACATGCACTTCTTCGTCCGCCTACAGTCGCTCCGTGTGCAGCTTCAAGAGCCACCTTTTCATTCGGAGCCCATTCGCAGTACACTTCATCATATTTTGCTGTTTCTTCTGTAATCTCTGTACTGGGTGTTCCCGGATAACTTGAAACAACCATACAGCCAGCCTCGTAAAGCCCCCTTGCAACGGCTTTATTGCCAAGCATTAACTCTTTCATAAATCCTCCTTGTTTTTGCGGAGCAAAAATCCGAATCCTTTGATGAGGAGAGGATTTGTCCTCCTTGTTTTTGCGGTCATATGACCTGTATATTTTTATATCTGATTTTCTTTTGCAACAAGATTATCGGCACCGTAAATCTTACGAAGCTTTGGTTTTTCAATCTTTCCTGTTGCATTTCTTGGTATATCAGCAAAAATAATCTCTTTAGGACGCTTATATCTTGGAAGTGCATGGCAGAATTCTTCAATTTCTTCTTTTGAACAGACCATGCCATCCTTGATTTCTATGATTGCCGCTGTCTTCTCACCAAGTCTTCTGTCTGAAAGACCGATTACAGCAACGTCCTTTATTTTGTCATGACGGCGTAAGAAATCTTCTATCTGAACCGGATAAATATTTTCACCACCGCTTACGATAACATCTTTCTTTCTGTCAACAAGATAGTAAAATCCCTGTTCATCCTGCATAGCCATATCACCTGTATACAGCCAGCCATCCTTTAGCACTTCACTTGTTGACTTTTCATCGTTATAATAACATGTCATCACACCCGGACCTTTGACACAAAGTTCACCGACTCCGCCCTGTGCAACTTCATTATCATTTTCATCAACAATCTTACATTCCCATCTGTAACCCGGAACGCCGATTGCCCCGACTTTATCAATATTTTCAACTCCAAGATGAACGCAGCCCGGACCTGTTGACTCTGACAAGCCATAATTCGTATCGTACTGGTGGTTTGGAAAATATTCTTTCCATCTCTTGATAAGCGAAGGTGGAACCGGCTGTGCTCCTATATGCATAAGCCTCCACTGGTCAAGTTTATAATCAGACAGCTTAATATCGCCTCTGTCAAGAGCATCAAGAATATCCTGTGCCCATGGCACCAGAAGCCATACTATTGTGCAGTGCTCATTTGAAATAGCAGAAAGTATTGTCTCCGGCTTTGTTCCTTTAAGAAGAACCGCCTTACTTCCTGCAACAAGGCTTCCCATCCAGTGAAACTTCGCACCGGTATGATAAAGCGGAGGAATACATAAAAATGTATCATCTCTTCCTGTTGAATGATGCTTCTGCTCCATCTGTGCCGCCTGTGTTAAGCTTCTGTGTTTATGAAGTATCGCCTTTGGAAATCCCGTTGTTCCAGATGAAAAATATATTGCGCCAAAATCATCATCTGTAATTTCAATATCAGGAGATTTGCTTGAACAGTCAGCGACAAGCTCCCTATAACTTTCCGCAAAACTTGGACAGTTATCCCCAACATATATAAGAAGTCTTCCCTTGCTTAAAACATCTGCATTGACTTCCATTCTTCCTATGAATTCAGAACCGAACACAATCACATCTACCTCTGCAAGCTTTGCACAATATAAAATTTCATCTGAATCATATCTGAAATTAAAAGGAACAGCAATCGCACCTGTCTTTAATACCCCAAAATATACAGGCAGCCACTCAAGGCAGTTATACATAAGTATTGCTACCTTATCACCTTTCTTTATTCCCCTTCCAAGAAGCATATTAGCAAAACGGTTTGCCTTTTCATTAAATACACTCCATGTAATCTCTCTTCTATACGGCTCGAATCTTGTAGGCTGTATAAGAGCATATTCTTTCCAGGTCATCCTTCTTGTATCATTCTCATCCGGATTAAGCTCTACCAAAGCTACCTCGTCGGGATATAATCTTGCATTTCTTTCAAGATATTCCATTACTGGCATTGTAAAAAATCCCCTTTCATCTTCTCTGCATATATTAGGCTCTGCCTCTTCCTGCTTTTTCACTGCATACTTTTATACGTCAAACCGCTGACGCAAAACCTTAGATAAGAATACCATTTTTTGTAAATAAAAACAAGGCTCGCACACTAAATGCAAGCCTTGTTCAGCAATTTCACCAATTTTTTTACAAAATTACATTTCAAAAGAATTTATAAAATATTCATAGAATCAGATACATAATTTAACATCTTACGTTTGTCTTCAGCCGGAAATATACACCACACGCTTTTAATAATCTGAATCTTTCTATCCTGAAGATTCATAAATAACGTGGGACGATATTCTGACATATTATAAAGACTTACAAGTGTCTCTGCATCAGGATATATCTTTTCTTTTTCAATATCGCGATATTTCTTGATTCCAAGTCCCAGCTTTTCAGCCATGGCTATCTGTGATGTATTCATTTTATCCCTGACAAAGCATGTCATTGAAAATCCATTCCAGTCATTTGCAAGTGACTGAAGCATTTTCATATTATTCGCATCTTCGTCCCTCATTTTTGAAACTGTGCCGCTGTATTTGCTTACAATAATATCAGCCAGCAGCTTCAAAGCAAAATTCCTATGTGTTTCAGTATCTATATTCGCTAAAGTCTTATCCAGGTCCTTTGTATGATAAACATACTTTTTACCGGCTATCAACTCATCCAAATCAAATCCGATTTCCGAAAAATTCATAAGTATCTGTCCACTTATTATAATTCCACCGTTTTCAATATAAGAATATTGCTCCTGCATAAGCCCAAACTTTTCTGCAATATCTGTCTGCATCAGACCCATAGATTTTCTATACATTACAAGCCTTTTTAAAACGTCCTTGTAAGCAACCATATTTATCCTCCGCACTTTTACGTTACATTTCATATGTATAGATAAATATTAAGTCCATATAGTCATTGCCCACATAGGTCTAAATCTTTATATTTTGATATTTATAGTTTGTTTTTATGTTTTGTGAAATATAAATATTATTTTTTAAATTTTATTAATCATTATTATATATTTTAAATAATTGTAAAATTTTTTATATCAAATTTTCCTCTACCTTCAAAAATAAAATACACCGGGTTTATGCCCGTTTCAATATCTATATCAACAACTGTTTCTTTCCAGTCATGTGATTCAATTGAAAGCAATGCCTGTCCGGCTATCGGATAATCCTCAATATTCTTACCCGAATAATCCGAATCAGTTGTAATTTTTATAGTTCCTACTGCATTTCCTCTCACTGAAATTGCTATTTTATTATGCCCTTTTTTCATATTAAAATACTTAAATCCTGCCATACATCCATCCTGCATATTGGCAATATAGGCATCTTCACCGCTCTCTCTGTCACCGCCGTCCTGCGTGACATATGCATTTTTTGACAATCTTTCCTCTTTTGATGCATCCTTTTCAAGTTTTATATTTTTAAGAAAACATACTATATATGAAGGATACATTCCTTCACCGTCAAGCGGACCGCCGTTAAGTCCGCAGCTTGTAGCTTCTGCTGCTTTAAAAAAGCCATTTTCATCCATCTCAATCTTTTCAGCCACCCCCTGACGGCAATATGAACATGCATTGGTAAATCTGTGGTCAAATATATAAAAACTTTCATTGAGCTGTATTATGCTTCCATGCGTATTACCGTTTGGATATGCAGTATCAGACGGAGTGTATCCTCTTAATCCGACATCTGACGATGCATGCAGCCTGCCTCCATACACAAAATCCCTGTCAGGATAATCACTTATACAATAATGCAGTCCGTTTGCTCTGGCAGAATATATAAAATAATATTTTCTGCCAAATTTTCTCATTGACGAAGCTTCAAAAAATCCAGCTTCCTTAGGACATTTAAAATCTCTTGGAAATATTACGTGTGGCAGATCTTTCATTGTAATCATATCATCACTAAGTCTGCATACATGTGCTCCTGCCATAATACGTCCATGCTCATCTTCCGTCTTATTCGGACAAAAACCGGAATATAGATATACACTTCCATCATCATCTGCAAATACCCCAGGGTCAAACTGCAGCATGTCACCTTTGTCAATTCCATATATACGACCGTCTGAAGTTTTTACATCACCATAATATTCATAATGTCCTGCCGGAGTATTACACACAGCAACAGACATTCTTGACGAATGTGCCATAGAATAATAAAGATAAAATCTTCCATCCGCACCTTTCACAACATCAGGTGCAAAAAGAAGCATTCTCTCCTCCCTATATGGATGCTGTTTTCTATTATAAATCTCACCTTCAAAATGCCAATCAGACAAATCATCAACCGGTGCTGACCAGCATACATAATCATTTTCACAATAGTCGCTGCCGCCAAATCTGTCATGGCTTCCGTATATATAAAGCCTGTCACCAAAAATATGCGGCTCGCCATCCGGAATATATTCATAAGATGGCAGATACGGATTAAATATCTGTTTATTATTTTTTTTATTCATATTTGGTCTCCTTTAATCATTTTTATGGATACTTCCCCACTCACACATTGCCACCAGAATCGGAATCAGTGACATGCCTCTCTTAGAAAGGCTATACTCAACCTTTGGAGGTATCTGCGGATATTCCTTTCTTATTATAAGTCCGTCACTTTCCATTTCTTTCAAAGTCGAACTGAGTGTCTTATGTGAAATATTTCCGAGACATCTTTTTAACTCACTATATCTCATCACATTGTCATGCTGTTCCAGCCAGTAAATGATTACAAGTTTATATTTTCCGTTAATCAGCGAAAGTGTATAACCAAAATCTGTCTCCGATATATTTTCACCTGTATGGCAGCATCCGCATTTAGGTATCTTATTATCTTCCATAACCATTTCCTTTCATATGATAAATGCTAAAATCTTTTATAAAAATATCACGCTTTACTTTAGGTTAGTATATAACTTTAATGTGCGTACTTCCTTTTTGCAAAATTATAGTATATATTCTGTTTATGGGCAATAATAAACTATACTTTTTATCAGGAGGAACTATCGTTGGAAAATGTATTTACAATCGAAAAGCTTCGTCCAATACGTGATGGAATGACAGTTTCAAGAGACTCAAAACTTGGAACATCCAACATGGCAACATTCTTTTCAATGGGCAAAGATACTTCTATCAGCCAGGAAAGTTATGACAGAATGACAATGTATATCGGTGCCGCCGGCAGTGGTACATTTATCATTGGAAACGATAAGAAAAAACTCACACTGACACCTGATACAGCCGTAATAATTCCCGCTTCCACACTCTGCGGAATGGAAACTTCAGACGGAATGGTTTATACCGAAGTAATATTTAAAAAGGAGAATTCAGTAATTATGAACGAAATTGTTAAAACAAACGAAGTATTCGCACTTAAAAATCTTATTTCTTACGAGGAAGGAAGCATTGCAAACATGGACATTGTAAGCAACCCTACTATGAAATATGTCCTTATGTCATTCGATGAGGGAACAGGTCTTACACCTCATCGTGCTCCCGGCAATGCTATCGTATTTGCACTTGAAGGCAAAGCTGTAATCGGCTACGAAGGCAAAGATTACACAATCAGTGAGGGTGAATGTTTCCGTTTTGAAAAAAATGGTCTTCACAGCGTGACAGCTGACGGTAAATTTAAAATGGCTCTTCTTCTTGTTTTAGAATAAGTCAGAATAATCAGGTACGAATGTACCAAATTTCATTTTACCAGCTAAATAAAACATGTTATAATGCAGGTAGTTATATTACTTGATTACAGGACAATCATAACATATAATTACCTGCATTATTTTTTACTTTTACTGATAGATGCAATCAATATATCATATCAGTTTCATTTATGTGGGCGTTTCACATACCAGGAGTTACACAATGAATTATCCAAAATTAAATGTATTAAAATACAAACTTATAATTCCACTGCTCGTCTTTCTTTTCGGCACAGGAGTTCTGTGTGTAGTTATATATAAAATAAGCTATACAAACCAGGAACGGGTAAGGGATAAGGCAGCCCTGAATGCCGTAAGTTACGCTGACCGCATGATTGCTGACCTTAATAATGGAATAACAATCACCAAGTCACTTGAACAGATTATTATAAGTGAAAATGGACAGATTGAACACTTTGAAAAAGTTGCCGAAAATATGATGACCGATTCTATTCAGAGCATACAGCTTGCACCAGGTGGTGTTGTAACAGATATTTACCCTGAAAAAGGTAATGATACCGGCAAAATTGACTTAATCAATGACCCTTCCCGTAGTGAAATAGTACGCTATGGAAGAGATAATAATATAACCGTTATGCAGGGACCCTTCCAGCTTAAACAGGGTGGTGTCGGCATTACCATAAGAAATCCTGTCTATCTTGAAAATGAATCCGGTGATAAATATTTCTGGGGATTTACTATATCAATTATCCGTGTGCCGGAAATCTTTTCAAATTCGGTAAATGCACTTGAAGATTTCGGATACTATTACCGCCTCTCAAAAACTTTATCACCTCTTATCGGTGAATTTACGGAAATTTACAGCAATTGTGAAGAATTTATAAGCCCTGTTACATATCAGTTTGAATTAGGTGGCTGTTCATGGAAACTTGAAGTTACACCTAAAGACGGCTGGCATGCAGACAGTCAAACAACAACAGTATTTATTGGGGGATTTATTATCCTTTTTCTCCTTACAGGTCTCACATATGCACTTATGGTGCTTCAGGCCAATGGAATCAGACTGCTGAACCTCTCATCTACTGACAATCTCACTGGACTTCTTAACCGCAATGGATTTCAGGAACATTTAACAAAATATATGAAAAAGCATAGTAATGAACATTGTGTCTGTATTGCACTTGATATAGATGATTTTAAATTCATTAATGACCTTTTTGGACATTCAACCGGAGATAAAGCATTATGCATTCTCGCCGACACAATAAGAAGTTCTTTTCCTAAAAATTCAATTCTGTGTCGTAGTGGTGGTGATGAATTCTGTATCATCCTGAAAAACTGCACATGTAAAGATGCAAAAGCACAAATAGAGGCTTTCACGGATATGCCTCGTTCTTTTATAGCTAGCAACCAGACACAAAGCTTTAATATTTCCGTTGGATACGCACAATACAATCCTGACGACGGCTCTGTAGAACAGCTGCTTATTGATGCTGATACTGCCTTATATGACGTAAAAATTAAAGGCAAACATGAATGTCTGGAATTTAATCCGAATATGAACAAAAAAATACGCACACCACTTGGATTTGCGTTAAGCGATATTTCAGAAAATCTTCCGGGTGCTTTTATAATATACAAAGCTGACAAAAAAGATGATTCTATTCTTTTTGCTAATAAAGAAATGTTAAATCTAACAGGCTGCAGCAATTTTGATGAATTAATTGACTATACAAGCCTCAGCTTCCGAAATATCATCAAAGAAGATGAACGCGAAGCAGTCGAAGAAAATATATGGAAGCAGATTAACGCACTTGAGAATGACAACAATGATTATCTGTCATTTTCCCTTAAACGAAAAGATGGCACTGTCATTCCTGTTCTTGACCATGGAAGACTTATAAACAGCCGTTATTATGGTAATATTTTTTATGTATTTATAATCGACCACGATTTAGTCAGAAAATGTCTTAACTAAGGAGATCAATATATGGGGGACTTAAATAAACCAAACATAAATATTGGCATGCTTGCACATGTCGATGCCGGAAAAACAACTCTTTCCGAGGCTCTTCTCTACAAAACAGGTACTATCCGCAAACTTGGACGCGTTGATACACGTGATGCCTTTTTGGATACCAATAAGCAGGAACGTGCCCGCGGAATTACAATATTTTCAAAGCAGGCTGTTGTGGAGCTTGAAAAAGCTCGTATTACGCTTCTTGACACACCAGGACATGTTGATTTTTCTGCTGAAATGGAAAGAACACTCCAGGTTCTCGACTATGCAATCCTCGTAATCAGCGGTGCCGATGGAATCCAGAGCCACACCGAAACCCTCTGGAGGCTTCTTGCAAGATATAAAATTCCTGTATTTATTTTTGTAAATAAAACAGACCAGTCCGGTGTCAATAAGCAAAGAATACTTGAACAGCTTAAAAATCAGCTTTCTGATGCAATAATTGACTTCAGTATTCAAGATGCAATTGACATGGAGGAACTTTCTTTATGCAATGAAGAACTTCTCAACCATTTTCTTGAAAATAATACGCTTGACACTGCTCTCCTAAAAACATGCATTGAAAAAAGACAGGTTTTTCCTTGCTTTTTTGGTTCAGCATTAAAACTTACAGGAATTGATGAATTTATTGATGGATTAAATAAATATATGAACTGTCCGTCATATCCGGATAAATTTGGGGCAAAAGTATACAAGATTGCCCGTGACCCACAAGGCACACGCCTTGCATACATGAAAATCACAGGTGGAACTCTCACCTCCCGCATGCAGATTACGCCGGATGAAAAAATCAATCAGATAAGAATATATTCCGGTGAAAAATATACAACAGTAAATGAAGTTCCTGCCGGAGGAATATGTGCCGTAACCGGGTTTGATTCCGCTTATGCCGGTCAGTCTGTCGGTTCTGACACTGAAAGCGAAATTCCTATGCTAGAACCTGTAATGACTTATCAGCTTGTTCTTCCCGAAGGAACAGACGCACTTTTAATACTTCCAAAATTAAAAATGCTTGAAGAAGAAGAACCACAGCTTCACATTGTATGGAATGAGCTTTTAAAACAGATTCATGTCCAGATTATGGGTGCCGTGCAGATTGAAATACTGCAAAATCTCATAAAAGACCGTTTTGGAATCGAAGTTGGATTCACATCAGGCAGCATTGTGTACAAAGAAACAATTAAAAACACTGTTGAAGGGGTCGGTCATTTTGAACCTTTAAGACATTATGCAGAAGTTCACCTCATAATTGAACCCGGCGAAAAAGGCAGCGGAATATTATATAAAGCAGACTGCTCTGAAGATGTGCTTGATAAAAACTGGCAGCGTCTCATAATGACACATCTATATGAAAAAGCACCTGTAGGAGTTCTTACGGGGTCTCCCCTCACAGATGTCACAATAACTCTTGTCAGCGGAAGAGCACACCCTAAGCATACTGAAGGCGGTGATTTCAGGCAGGCTACATATCGTGCGGTAAGGCAGGGTCTGATGCAGGCAGAATCAGTTCTTCTTGAACCATATTTTAACTTCACATTAAAAGTTCCTGCTGAAAATATCGGACGTGCAATGACTGATTTAGACAGAATGAATGCAAAGTTTGCATTGTCAGATGAGACAGACGTTTCTCTTTCAGTTATAACAGGCACTATTCCTGCTGCCTGTCTTTCTGATTACCAGACTGAAGTTGCATCGTATACCAAAGGGCTTGGCAGACTTTCATATAGAATGGATGGCTATTACCCATGCCATAACGCCGAAGAAGTAATTGAAAATTTCGGTTATGATGCTGAACGGGATACATTAAATCCGTCTTCATCAGTATTCTGTTCTCACGGCTCAGGCACAGTCATTGAATGGAATGACGTATTTTCACATATGCACTTAGACAGTGTTCTTGAATTAAGAAAACGCGGACTCAATGCAGGTGCAGCCAATTCATCAGCCGTACTTAACAGCCGTGCATCAAGCCGTACTGTATCAGACGAACCTTTAGGAACCGATGAAATTGATGCTATTTTAAAGCAGACCTACTACTCTAACAGCCGCGGTGACAATGATAAATTGCACAGGACGGGTGCTAAAAAAATCGATTCAACGGTAAAATATGTCTATAAAGGCTCTGAAACACCACAAAATCAAGGTGAATCATACCTTCTTGTGGACGGATATAATATTATATTTGCATGGGATGAATTAAAAGAACTTGCAGCCATTAATCTTGACAGTGCAAGAGGCCGTCTCCTTGATATACTCTGTAACTATCAGGCAATGACAAAATGTAACCTGATTGCTGTATTTGATGCATACCGTGTTCAGGGACATGACACAGAAATGACTGATTACCATAACATCCATGTTGTATTTACAAAAGAAGCTGAAACCGCAGACCATTACATAGAAAGTTTTGCACACAGACATGGCAAAAAAGACTATGTACGCGTGGCAACATCTGACGGATTAGAGCAGATTATCATAATCGGTCAGGGCTGCCACCTCGTTTCTGCCCGCGAGTTCCAGCAGGAAGTCAGGGATATGGAAAATCACATCCGTGAAGAATATCTCAACAGAACTTATTAATGTTACTATCTAATATCAGCCGTTCCATTGTCTGCCGAGCTTTCGGCGGACAATTATCCAGCATATAACATGTGCTGAGAACGTAATAATCCAGCTCCATGTATATGTAAGGTACAACGATGTAACAGTATGGAACTGCTCCATTCTGAAAAATGTAAATATCCACAAAAGTCTCAATCCACATGCACCTATAAGTGACACAATCATCGGCATTACAGAATATCCAAGTCCCCTGAGTGAACCAACCATTACATCCATCATGCCGCAGAGTGCATATGTTCTTGCAATAACATTCATTCTCTTCATACCGGTATCAATAACGGCAGGGTTTTCCGTATAAATTGAAAGCAGCTGCCTTCCAAAAAACAGTGCACCATTTCCCAGAACAAGACCTACAACAATTACACATGCCTCTGCTGTATACAATATACGGTTTACTCTTTCATATTTTCCGGCTCCTACATTTTGTCCTGTAAATGAAATAGCTGCCTGATACAGCGAATTCATCGCTACATAGACAAAACCTTCTATATTGGCTGCCGCCGAATTACCGGCAACCGTAATTTCTCCAAATGAATTAACCGAAGACTGTATAACAACATTGGAAAGTGAAAAAATAACACCCTGAAGACTTGCCGGAAGTCCAATCTGTACAATTTTTATAAACTTCTCTTTATTAATACCAAGATTTTTCAAATCAAGTCTGATGCTTCCGCTTTCATGTACCATGCATTTTAATATTAAAAATGCAGATATACACTGCGAAATTACAGTTGCAATCGCAACACCCATTACGCTTAATTTAAAACCTATTACAAATATAAGATTTAAAATAACATTTACTATACCCGCAGCAAAAAGATAGTAAAGCGGTCTCTTCGTATCACCTACGGCCCTAAGTATAGCACTGCCGAAATTGTATATCATCGTAGCTGTCATACCAAGGAAATATATTCTTAAATATACCGTTGCAAGTCCAAGTACAGCCTCGGGTGTCTGCATCCATATGAGAATCTGTTTTGCACATAAGACGCCGATTACTGTAAGAATAATGCCACTGTATATACTTAACATCATTGCAGTATGTACTGTCTCCGACAAATCTTTATCATTTTTTGCTCCGAAATACCTTGCCACTAAAACATTAGCACCAATAGAAAGTCCCATAAAAAAATTGGTCAGAAGGTTAATAAGTGCCGTATTAGAACCTACTGCCGCAAGTGCATTATCGCCCGCAAATCTTCCTACAACTATTATATCAGCCGCATTAAATAATAACTGAAGCATGCTTGATGCCATAAGAGGCAGCGAAAATATCAGCATTTTTTTTAAAATAGAACCCGTGCACATATCCATCTGATAAGACTTTGCACCTGATTTATTTAACATTGTATTTCATTCCTTTCACATATAACCCATTAAACTTAATTATCTTTTTTTATCTTTCCCGCCTCAACATTTTTTTCAAAAATATTTTTATATGCATAATCCCATATTTCTTTTGAGCCCGCCGCCGTATTTTTATTTCTTTCAAGAATCTGGCTTAAATGCACACCTTTTTCAACCCAGCTTTTTCCTTCCGTGAGGTCATTTAACATTGCCGGCTGGAAGTTATCCATTGTGTGTGCAAATTTTGCTTCAGGTGTCTCACCTTTCTCAAACTCCTCCCAGAGATTCCTGAAGTTATCACGCTGGTCATCAGGCAGTATTCCAAAAATCCTGTCTGCCGCTTTTACTTCTCTCTCTCTCTGCGTCTTTTTGCCCTCTTCATCATATGCATATGTGTCACCTGCATCTATTTCAACAATATCATGAATCAGAAGCATTGTAACCGTTTTCAGCACATCTATTTTTTCATTGGCATACTCACTTAAAAGGACGGTCATGACAGCCATATGCCATGCATGCTCGGCATCGTTTTCTTTTGTCTGTGCATCTGACTTATATGTCTGTCTTCCGATAAATTTTTCCTTGTCAATTTCACGGCAGAATTCAAGCTGTTTTTTTAATCTTTCATTTTCCATAATGATTTTCTCCTACTATCTCATATCTGTATTGACAAACTATTACCTGTGTCCCGATAAACTAAGCGGAAGCTCCAGCCCATTTGATTCCAGAAGTTCTCTGTCATTAATTATCTCAACTGTGCTGCCCTCTCTTATAATTTTTCCGTTATTCATAAGCACAACCCTGCTGCATGTATCCATAATCATGTCAAGGTCATGCGATGCTATTACACGAAGCTGTGAAAATGAATTAATTAGTCCTATAAGATTTTTTCTGTTTCTCGGGTCAAGTGCAATCGTCGGCTCATCAAGTAATATAATTTCCGGCGTCATTGAAAGAATTGTTGCAATTGCCGCAAGTTTTTTCTGTCCCCCGGACAGCCTGAACGTATGCCTGTCACGCAGTTCTTCTATCCCCATCATTTTTAATGCATCTGTCACTCTCTGTTTTGTCTCTTCTTCGGAAAGCCCATAATTAACAGGGGCAAATGCAACATCTTCATATACTGTTGACATAAAAAGCTGACTGTCAGAATCCTGAAAAACATAACCTTCAATACGTCTTATATCTGAAAGATTTTTTTTATTAATCTCAAATCCGCCAATATTCACATCTCCTGTATAGCCACCAAGCAGACCGACAAGTATTTTTAAAAATGTGGATTTTCCTGCTCCGTTCGCACCTATGATACCGACGCATTCACCGAAATCAGCCGTAAAATTCACGTTTTGCAGTGCCATACCCGAATATCCGCCATCATTTTCATAAGAAAATGATAAATTCTTTACCTCTATTCCATAATTCTGATTATTAATTTTCATATATAACACCATTTGGTCTTTCATTTAGTAACAAACTGTTTATTCACATGATATATTACGTCTGATATACTATCACATAAAAGTACGAATTACCAGCAAAACTACAAACCATGCCATCATATATACATAGTCATTTACACTCATTTTTTTATATCCTGTGTAGTTTATTTCTCCGTCAAATCCTCTCAGAATCATACTGTCATAAACTGTTTTTGCCTTGTCTATGCTCCTTATGAGAAGATTTCCCGCAAATGAACCCCATGCCTTTATATGTATTCCCTTATGTCCCGGTGCACGAAGCATATATGCCTGTGTCATCCTGGAAGCTTCAGACATAAGAAGCGACATGTATCTGTATATCAGAAGGATTACCGTCACAATCATTTTCGGAAAATGAAGATGCCTTAAAGCGGCACATATCTTTTCTATCGGCGTTGTTGATGCAAGAAGATATGCTGCCGATATCGTAAGAACACCCTTTAACATAAGTGTAATCATAGAAATCACTCCATATGTGACGCAGACACTCCCTATATAAAACATTGGTCTTTTATCAAAAACCGGATTAAATATACCAACAAGACATACAAGCGGAAGTATCATCCTCAATCTGTATAAAAATTCTTTTATTGATATTTCTCCAATCACAAACAGGACCACCGGGTATATACACATACCCAGCAGCCCCGGAAGATTGTATTGATTTATTGAAATTACCAGAATAATACAGGCAAGTGTCACAAAAAGCTTTGATGTCGGATGTATATCATTAAGCCATCCCTTTTTTTGTGCCGTAACTTCAAGCCGTCTCATCCGGTCTGATGTACGTTTTAAATCATTCACTTATCTTTACCTTTTTGTTTTTAAAAAATCTGAATATAAAACATCCTGCCGTACACACAGCAACAACCATCAATGCCCCTGCAATACCTGAAACGCTTGTACCGGCTGCACTATCTGAATCTTTGAATGAATAATCAGGAAGAACTGCTGTAGTATCCTGAACCTGTGATGCTTTATCATATATTTCACCATCAGCTTCAAGTTCTGTATCTCCTGTAAGTTTTTCAATTGACCACTCAAGACCATCCGGATACTGTGATGCAGCAAGAGACAATCCACCGGCTATAACTACAGCCGCTGCTGCAAGTATGGCAACCGTCTTTTTAAGGCTGAATCTGTTCTTTAACTTTTCGCTGCTGCCGCCAATTCCCCATAAAAGTTCAGGTCTTGCCTCATATACAAATACAAGGACACATGCCGTTATAATTCCCTCTACGAGCCCGATTGCAAGATGTATCGGCTGCATTACTGAAACAAATGCTCCAAATGAAAGTTTTGTTATTCCTGATGCAAGTGTTTCAAGCGTCACAGAAAACGCACCGAGCTGCAATGTTATAACACAGCCCAGTATTGAAGCAATCGTAATCTTTTTCTTTGAAACACCATTTTTCATTATAAATTTCCATATCAGAATCGAACCTATAAAACATCCGTAAAATGCCATGTTCCAGATATTACACCCAAGTGCCAGCAGTCCTCCGTCAGCAAACATAAGACACTGCACAAATAAAACGCCTATCATTGTAAGAAATCCAGCGTATGGACCTAATAATGCCGATAAAAGCATACCACCGCACAAATGTCCTGAAGAGCCTGTTCCAGGTATTGTAAAATTAATCATCTGTGCTGCAAATACGAATGCTCCCATGACTCCCATAACAGGAATCTTTGATGCATCATCCTCTTTTTTTACCTTATAAATTGAGTATCCTGCCGCCGCCGCAGAAACCGCATACATAGTTCCTGCAACTGCCGGAGATACAAGTGCATCTGCCATATGCATAATAAATATTCTCCTTTGTTTTTATTTTTGTTTTTATTTTAATTTCCGGTTTTCCATGTCTCAGACGGTGAGCAGTTCCACTTGATAGTCACACCATCTGTAACAGCCTCTATTGTACCCTGCTCATCTGTCCTGAACACCTGAATTCCTCTTTGTCTGAATTCATTTAAAGTTCTGGCATGCGGATGTCCGTAACTGTTGCCCTCTCCACAGCTTATGACTGCAAATGCCGGACTTGCAGCATTGAGCAGTTCTTCTGATGAAGACGTTCTGCTGCCGTGATGTCCTGCCTTATAGACATCGCAATCTACTGAAATACCGGCATTTACAATATCCTGCTCTTCCTCTTCTTCGGCATCACCTGTAAAAAGGAATCTTCTGTCTCCATACTGTAGTATTATACTAATTGAATTATTATTTGCATCTTCATACTTTTTTGAAGGTGCAAGTATAGTAAATTCAGCATCTCCAAGTTTATACTTTTTCCCAACTTCTGGCAATGTATTTATATAATTTTTTTCTTTCATTGCCGAAATTACATCTCTGTACGTATTAGTCTTTTTTTCACAATCGGGCATCATAACATTTTCGCAATCAAACTTGTAAATAATTACATCAAGACCTCCTATATGGTCGCTGTCGGGATGTGTGCCTATAACATAATCAAGCTTTGCTACTCCTTTGTTTTCAAGATAAGCCTGAACTTTCGTACCACAGCTGTTATCCCCGGCGTCAATAAGCATCGCATGTGCACCACATTGTATAAGTATAGAATCTCCCTGTCCTACATCAATAAAATGCACTGTCATCTGTCCGTCAGGCATTACTTTATTTTCATTCTGATACCTGTCATATATGGCACCTGCCGCACTTACAGTTATCATAATGACAAGAAGTATCACCAGCTCAATTATTCTGTGTTTTAATGATGCTTTTTTTCTGTAATTTTTCCTGTAATTCCTACTCATTATGTGATTTTTCCTGTTTCATTTTTTCTTTGATTTTTCTTTTATGAACATACATCCTGTCATCAGCCATGGAATATATCTGGCGGGCATCAACATTTCCATTATTATCTCCTGCCTCTGTGCTGTCTGCATATCCACACGCAACACTATACTTAAATCTGCTTTCTTTATGATTATACTCGTCAATTACATGTTGAAGTTTTTTTCTGAAGGTATCGTAGTCAATTCTGCCATCATCTGAACGGATTATCACAATAAATTCGTCCCCACCCATTCTTCCAACTACTGCTTCTTTTTCAAAAGTCTCTTTTAAAATACGTGCAAAACCGGATATTAAATCATCGCCATAAGTATGTCCCATATTATCATTAATTTTTTTAAGATTATTAAGGTCAAAACTGAATATTCCAAAATTTTCATTGTTAGATGACAGTTCTTCCATTACTTTCTCACAATAACGGCGGTTGGATATCTTCGTCAGATCATCCATATATGCCATTCTGTAAAGAACTTCCTGTTCCTTTGCCTCTTTCATATTATGTATTACATCTATACTGAAATTCATAATCATTACAATAACAAATATAAGCACTCCTACTGCTGACATGCTGAAGTCATAAAAAATCTGTACTCCGGTATATGTTTTTACCATATAACGTACTACGTCGACAAATATAAATGCACTTACTATGCAAAAACCTATAAAAAGGACTTTTCCTGAAGATTTACCTGATTTTAATACTCTTATCATAAGAACCATCATATAAATTACTTCAAGTACAATAAAAACATGAATAACTTCAAGAAGTGACGGCAGATGATATAAATTGGTAAATTGCAATGTAAATGATACAACTATAAATACTGACAAACCTCCAACAAATATTTTATAAAGATTTATCATAAATGTATCTTTTAATTCATATACATTATCTTTAAAATACATTGCAACAGACAACGCCCCTAAAACAAGATTAATATACTCAAGCGTTGTTGTAACAGGCAATGGTATATTAAAAAGCTGCGTAAGTCTGTAATTGCATGCCGTCCATGTACCAACTGTCACAGACAGGTCTCCTATCCAGAAAAGTCTAGACATTCCTGTTCTTTTTATCATCATTATTCCGGCAAGTGCCATTATAAGTGCACCAAATAAAATCAATGAAACTGCAGATACATATGGAACACGGTTCTTTATCATCATCTGTTGGAAAACATCCGAATATTCCATAAGAACAGGTGCATCTATAGATGAAAATGTCGCGTCTTCAGTAGATGTAATAATAATTCTTATATTTTTTCCTGCATCTGTCTTCTTGACAGGAATATAATGCCAACCGCTTCCTACCAGCTTATTTTCTGCATATCTGTCTTCGCCGTATGTGTAAACAAGTTTTCCATTAACAGATACTTTTAATACTGATGATGTTGTAGGTATCTTTATAACAGGCGTGTCATACTTAAAGTTTTTAGGTATTGACGTATATAAAACAACTTTGTCACCTTTTCCCATTGTCTTTGGAAGCCTGAAGTTATTCAGATTGACATCATTATATGATTCACCATTATATATAACGCTCCATCCGTTATCAAGAATTATATTTTTATCATTGTTAATCCCTGCATTAACACCAGTAATCACATACAATGCAGCAAGACAGAAAATTGCAGCCGCAATAGCAATCACTGCAAATATTTTTCCACCAATTGTTTTTATAAAACTATTGTTCTTTTCCATTTCTTTTCACCATTTTTTTAATACAGCGTTTTACTGCTGCTGCTGACTTGGCAACTGGCATACGCACCGGTCTTAATAAAAGCCACACATACGAAATAAATCTATATATAATATTATTCACAGAAAATGTTCTGCCGTTTCTTTCAACAGCAATAAGCTTTCCGTGAATACATTCTTTTTCTAAAGGTCCCTCAATCACACTCTGGTTGTCTCCAACCATATAGAATCCATTTTTATCTATTCTGCATATTCTGTGTAATACAAGAATTCCTGTATTATCATGTCTTCTGTATAAAACAACATCACCTTTTTTGAGCTTATCAGGTTCAATATGGGTAATAACCGCATAATCCCTTCCGGGAACAAATAAGGGATACATACTGTATCCCTTAGGTTTGATTTTTATGTCATTTTCCTTTAATGTCCTGATTACAGCACTATGTTCATCAATCTGCTTATAATCCATATATTATATTCTTTCGTCTCTTAAATTAATCAACCTGTTCAGCAACTCCGTAAGGACATCCCTTATAATCTGCTCTGAAAGCACTTCCTGAAGTCTGTGCACCATCTGTCTTTGAGCAAATCTGACATATATCAGCTCCGGCATTAGCAAACTCTCTTCCGTAAGGACAGACACCTGTCTTTACATCTCCGCTTGCCATGTATACGCTCTCAGCAACGTCTTCTGTTGACTCTACAACCGGTTTTTCATACTTCAACATAATAAAACTCCTCCATTCATAAATCAAAGCATTACTATTTTCCCATATTATAATGCTTATAAATCGCGGCTGTCAACCCTAAAGTCCGCATAGCCACTGACTTTAGGGTACTATTTTTTAAACAGTTTCATATCATATGCAACCCTGCTTCTTGCACCTGCACTTTTTAGTACACTGCGTATTGTTGTTTTCCTTACAGTCCTGTTATTTCTTACAAAAACTGCAAATGTTTTAACCCAGAGATAAGGCCACAACAGCTTATTATCTTTCTTATCGGGATTGTTAAGCTTCATCTGATGATGGAACTCTCTTACATAGTCTGCAAGCCTGCTGCCACGAAGCACAACCATTCTTTCATCTTTGGTACCGCCAAATTCCTGTGCCTCGATAATATCTTTAAGGAATATATCGATATTAACTTCTGTTTTTTCATCATGTATCATAAAAAAAACATTTTCTTTTTTCATTCCAAGATACTTTATACAGATTATATTCACAGCTTTGACAAAACCTGTTATTCCAATGCTGCTTATCATTGAATAAAATGTATTTTTCTGACTTTCATCATGTTCGCTATTCCAGAATACAACCCAGTCACACAAAAGTTTGAGTCCGAACCCTGCTCTCACAAAATGGTGCAGCATATGAATAGCAAGACTTAATGCTTCCCATGCCATCTCAGGACATACTATATTCATTCCATCAATATTTTTTAAAATATTATGAACTGACATTTCTTCAGTATACTGCTCAATCTTTTTATTCACATCGTCATCATCGAACTGTTCTGCCAGTGCCCTGTGAAGTTCTATTATTACGCCGGTCTCATTATGCATTTCAACATGATGCCATGCATGCTGTTCCCCCATTATAACCACGCCATGCAGTTCAAGCACACTTACAGCTTTATCAAACTGCAGTTTATCAGGAATGAGTATATCAATATCACCTGATTTTCTAAGACTCTTTACCGGATAATATGCAGCCGTTCCGGCACCTTTTAAAAGCACTGCCGTAATTCCGGCATCATTTAAAATGCTCATATACTCATTAGTCAGGTATGAAAGACGGCTGTTCTGGATAACAATTTTTTTTGCTTTTGCAACCGCCTTAATCTTAATATTATCAGGCACGCAATCCATAAAATATAACTCATCTGCTATTAACGGCAGAACACCGTGGCCATCTGCCGTCTTGATAATCTTATTCCATTCATCTTCACTATATTCATTAAATTTCTGTATAGAATCTGAATCGAGTTTTCTACTTACATCTTCAATAATGCTTTTTACTTCAATAGCATCATTTTTTTCAGATACAGGCAGATTTAGGGCATTATTAAGCAATGTAAGAAGCCCATATTCCCAATTTTCAATCACATCACTCTGTCTGTTCATCTACGCACTCCATTTTTCCCGGATTTTCCTACTCTTATAATACTAAAAAACTTTGCAAGAAGGAACCTGAAATTTTTGTTATTTATGTTAATAATCAAAAATATTCCGTTCATAACAACAGTTACTATTACAAGTCTCAACGCTATCTGCGGTATGCATCCGGCAATTCCTGATATTTTTTCAATTCTGACACATGCAAAATGAGCCACTGCCCATGCAAAGGCCGTCTGTACAAAGTACCATGCCATACACAGGTAATATCCTGTAACACACTCTTTAAAATGATACTTGTATATAACAAAAGGTTCTACCCACAAAGTTGTGAGCACCGTGCTTATCAGTGTTCCCATAAATATTCCAAAAACACCGAAATTATGCACAAGTATCAAAGATGCAATAAGATTAATTACTGCTTCTATGACTGCTTTATATCTGTCATACCAGAAAAGGCCCAGCGAATTATGGAAAATCTTGCCTGTTTTTGTTATTCCATATATATAAAAATTGATACACAGAATAAGTACAACGTTCGTTTCAAAAAGATATTTTGCACCAAAACTTAATTCGACAAAAGGATTTAAGAGTTCAAAAAGGCAGACTGCAGCATATGCAAACACCCAGTGGTTAAAAAATGCGGCTGCATTAAATATCTTTTTTACCCTCGATGAATCCTCTGTAACTCCAAGATTACCGACACTTGCCGTAATTCCGTCAATAGCATCGCTCATAACATGTCTTATCGAACCAATAAGAAGATAATAGTTGGAATACTTACCTACACTTGCAATCCCAACAAATCCTGAAATAAGCAGATTATCTGTATTATTGACAATTACATTACCGACCTGATGCATCATCATGGCTTTAACATTTTTTATAATATCTGATTTTGTCTGCGTATCAAGTTTTTGCACATCTTTGTCGTTCACATACGGAAACAGCTTATCTGTCTTTTTTGAAATGTAAATATTGGAAATTACTGTCGCCGCAATGTATACATAAAGATACAAAATAAAATTTTTTGTAAGAATAAGTATCGCAATCTGAAAAATATCCTGAATCACCCATGAAAATGTCTTTGCAACAACGCCGATATATTTCAGCTGATGAGCGTCAAGCAGTGTCTTTTTGTAAATAAGGAGATATGATGCCGCCGAATTTATAAGATAAAGAACATAAATATATGTAAGATTTTCTATATCCGGCTTATTCTTTATAAGCACACCCATAAAAGGTATTACAAGAAGTCCGGCAAACAGCACAAAGCAAGCAACTGCCCTGTAAAACCATTTATATATATTCATAATTGACTTTTGTTTTTCTATGTCATTTTCTGCAATCGGTTTATATAAAGCAAATGAAATAGCTGTCTCTATTCCCATTTCAGAAAGTGATAACACATTCAGAATATCAGTAAAAAGTCCGTTGACACCCACATAATTTTCCGACAGCATATGTGTAAATACTATACGGACAACATATCCCATAATAATTGCCATAAATCTTGATATGAGTCCAACTGTCGTATTGTAGGCAGAATATTGTGTACGGCTCTTTGTTTCCATTGAAAAATCCTCGTTTCTGTGCTCAGATTGAAAATAAATTTTCTTTTAATTATAGCATTGATAGCACCTTAATGCTATAATATGAAGCATGAAAACTTTTAGGACTAAAAAAAATTATCTTATCCGCATTATTGCGGCAATTTTTACTGTTGCTGCTGTTTTTTCGGCTCTCATATTCTTTGCCCTTCACTTTTATAACAGCAGTATTTCATACACATCATCCGGTTTCGCTCCTGCAAATGATATACTTAATAATCCTTATTGCGGCTGGTATGATATGTTTGGATATACGATAAGTGATGCTTGTGCCGATACTTTTGACAAACGCACACAGGACTATATACAAAAAAGCGGTTCAACAAGGCTTGTTCTTCTTGAAATCAATCTCAAAAATTTTAATAACACAGAATTATCTGACAACGCTCTCGCCCAGATTGACAGAATATTTACAATGTGGGGTGATAGCCCACATGCTGTTATTCTGCGTTTTTTATACGACTGGGATGGAAAGGCGATGCAGACAGAACCAGACAGCATTGAAACCGTCAAACTTCACATGAGACAGACTTCTGATATTGTAAACAGCCACAAAAATTCTATCTATATCATGCAGGGAATTTTTGTCGGTTCGTTTGCAGAAATGCACAGCTCACATTATATGGACACCAGCAGCATGACTGAACTTGCACTGCTCTTAGACAGTCTCATTGATGACGACATTTACCTTTCCGTAAGAACTCCTCAGCATTTACGCACTATATTTAAAACTGCTGACATTTCAAAGCTGAAATCGGACGGTCACAGAATAAGGATGGGACTTTTTAATGATGGCATGCTCGGTTCCTATATTGATGTTGGAACATATGGTCCTGAAAATTATCATTTTTCCGATGAGGAATATGATAAAAAAGGAAACCGCAGCCAGGAAATAGCATTTCAGGATGAACTGTGTCTTTTGGTTCCAAACGGCGGCGAAGTGGTTCTTGACAATAAATATAACGACATAGACAATGCTGCAAAAGACCTCGCATCAATGCATGTTTCGTATCTTAACAACGCACACGACCTTGCTGTAATTAATAAATGGAAAAAACAGACTTACACTGACCCCGACGGTGATTCTGTATACAATGGCATGTCCGCATACGATTATGTAACAACACACCTTGGTTACAGATATTGTCTGCTGTCATCATCATTTGAGCACAAAAATAATGCTTTTGGCGGTTCACTTCAAATAACACTCAAAAATGAGGGATTTGCTCCGTCTTACAAAGATTTTGATGTCGAACTTTTTATAATAAAAGACGACAACTCTGCCACTCCGACAGATTCTTACAGTGCTGCGGCAGACAACACGGACATCGTCTACAGTGCAAATCTGACAGAAAAATACCCAGCATCCACATGGACACCGGGTAATGAAATAAATCTGGATATATCTGTTCCTCTGCTGCAGATTAAAAAAGCAGGAAATATAACAAAAGTAAATAACTACAGCATTTATCTTGTAGTCCGTGATAAAATATCTGGCGAAATCATAAAATTCGCCAATGACGCTTCTTACAATGACTATGGATATTATATCGGTTCGTTAAAAATCTGAATCCGCTTATTATCGTTAAGCCTTTTTATAAAAAGTGTTCCACCATTTGTAACAGCTTTTTTATCAAATCTGACATTTACAGATTGTCCTGGTTCAAGCCCACGGATTACATCCGATGTGAAATCCTTGTCACCGCAGCTTATTACAAGACAGAAATTCTGCTTCAGTGACGCATAGCCGATATTTTTAATTGTAAAATTTATTTTACCTGTAAATGTTGTTTTTATACTTTCAATATTAATACAATATCCAAGACTGCGGCTTATTTTTTCATATATTCCGCAGTCTTTCCATTTATTTAAAACTTTATCGTCATACTGGCTGTTAAGATATGTAACATGAAGTTTTCTGAGATATTCCTGTGCATTGGCACCATCGTTATATACATTGTCATTTACTGCTTCTCCACCACACAATACGCCATTTTTCAGACATTCGTCAACATATCTGTACTCTTCGTCTCTTTTATTACTGTCTGATGAAAACGTACCAAAATCCGTCTGTGATGCCATAAGTGCATCGTTAAAAAATCCTGTTATTTTCGCTGTATTGTCATCTAGTGCCGCATGCTGTGCCGGCGTTCTTACTGCAAGCGGAATTGCACCTTTTACCGCCTCATACATTGCTGCCATAAGGATTCTTACACTCATTATATCTGCATATCTCGATGTGTGCATCTCGCCCCAGCTTCCGATTAACGCTCCCTGCATTGTAAGAATATTGCTTTTAAATGTAAGAACTGCCTCTCCAATCTGTGATATATGCCGTTTTACGAGATTTATCGAATCAGGCTCATTTTCAAGACCTTTTCCATCCTCGTCATATACAAAACGAAGTATTACTTCCCTGTCATATTTTTTAAAAAATTCAAGAATATCATTAATCTGCCCGATTGCTTTTTCGTCAAGTTCCCTGTCCTTGAAATCACCTATGCAGATTCTTGCAAGAACTATTCCCTCATTCTTTTTCAGGCTCCATTTCAGCTCTTCAAAATCGTAATCCTTTTTCAGTCTGAACGGAAATATATTATACCAGCCTCTTGATGGGTTATATTCCGTGCAAAGAAGCGACAGTCCATACTTTTCCAGTTTTTTATTGTTCATGTTTCTTATGTCTTTCCATACGTCTCTTTTCTTTGTGCTGACGCACTACCACAGCAATGAGACTTAATGTCATGTGACACATATACCATATAGGTTTAAGTCCCGAATGCATGCTTTTTCCAAATTCCCTGCTGTGCATTACAGCCGGAATCTCCACCACATTATAGCCTTTAAGTATCATTCCTGTAATCATATTGGCATCGGGATAACGTTCGTCAAAATTACCATATTTTGAATAATAAAGTACCGCACGCCAGCTAAGTCCCTGAAGCCCCGTTGTAGGGTCCATAATAGTTCTTCCTGTTGACATCTTAATAAATGTACGGAATATTGAATATGCCAGCTCTTTTAAAAACGATGTCTTATAAGGCGAACTATCCTTTAAATAACGGGAGCCAAGCACAATGTCAGGATACGACTCGTTATACTTAGTCTTTAAAGCCTTATATATATTAAGTATATTACATACATCATGTTGTCCGTCTGCGTCCATCTGAATTACATACTTGTAATTTCGTCTTATAGCATATTTATATCCAAGCTGCAGTGCACTGCCGTATCCAAGATTAAATATATGTGTTACAACAGCATGATTACGCTGCTTTACAATCCAATTTGTATTATCTGAAGAGGCATCATTCATTACAAGAATATCAGCTATTTCTTTAATTTCAGGCTCTTCAAGCTTATCAAGCACTTTATTAATATTTTTTTCTTCATTATAGGCAGGAATAATAATTAATACCTCTTTCATGCCATTCACCTCATCATCCCGTATATATTTTGAAGTTCTTCCAGATGATTTATCTGTTTTTCTGCCGATGCCATTCTGAATTTTGTGGCAAGTGCAGGATTTGTAATTAATTTTTCTATTCCATCGGCAATTCCTGCCGGTGTGAATCCGCAAAGAATTCCGTCAACACCATCGTTAATCTGCTCTCTGTTGCCGCTGCAGTCTGAAGCTATAATTGCACAGCCAAGAACCTGTGCCTCCTGGATTGCAATGCTTTTGCCTTCAAAACGTGTAGCATGTACGTATATGTCTGCTGCCTTGTAATATGGATAAGGATTGTCAACGGCTCCCAGAAGATGAAAACGGCTGTCAATGCCTTCTTTTACCGCAAGAGCTGCAAGCGTCTGATATTCAGGGCCGTCACCAAGTATATACCAGTTCACATCAAATCCATGGTTTACAAGCTCTTTCAAAGCATATACCGCAACATCATACCCCTTTTGATATGTAAGCCTTCCGACAGTAAGCAGACGAATACCTTTGTCTGACATTTTATATTTCATTTTCTCTGATGATTTACTTATAATCTTTTCTTCATCTATTATATTATGAAACACTTTTGTCTTTTCTTCAAGTTCGGGATATACTGAAATAAAACATTCTTTTACTTCATCAGACACAGTAAATATGCGGTCGAAATCATCATAACAATTTTTATCTGTCTTTCTTGTATAACCGGCCTTACTGTAATCAATATGTATAAATCCAACTTTTTTCTTTGCTTTTACATGGTCATGAACATAATATGCCGATGCTCCCTCTATATATGCAACAGCTAAGTCAAATTCTTCACCAGTTACATCACTTCCATCTGATATTACACGCCAAAGAAGCTTATCAGGCTGTATTCTATGCTTTTTTATCATCGAAAACAGAACTGATATAACGTAAAATATATTTTTAAAAATCGAACCATGTGCAAAAATTTTTTTTAAAATAAGTCTGTTGAGATTTTTTTTACCCTGTGATGACAAAACTGACTTATCGCAGAAATTTTTATTAATCACATGCACATACGGTGGAATATCTTTTATAAGCTCACCCTGTGCAAGCATTACATAAAGTGATATTTCATACTGTGATTCATCAAGCTTATTCATAAGTGCCGTCATCGCCATCTCTGCACCGGCTCTTCCAAGCGTGTTTATTACAAATAAGATTTTCTTTTTCATAGTTCACTTTTATCTTTTCCGGTAATAGATGTTAATTCTTTAAGAATTCTCTCATTCTCCTGATTCAATAAAGAAACATGCATTGCCAGCTCCTGATTTTTTCTTCTCAAAACCGAAATTTCTTTTGTTATATAAAACATAATACATACAAATACTATAATTATAACAAATGGTGCAATGTATATTACATCATTGAATCTTTTACTCCAGCCTGATAATACAGGCACCGCACCTGACAAAATCATTGCAATTGCAAGTATTCCCCACAGAAATGTGGCTTTTTCCCGAAGTTTTCCCCTTACATAATTGGAAAATGTAACTGATAAAAGAAATACTCCCAATATGATAATTCCTATACGCAATATAACTGTTCCCATTATTTACTCTCCTCGACCGTCTCTGATTTTGTATATACTTTACCTGCAGGTCTTTTTCCATGTGACATCTTCAATATGCTTCCGTTGCTGAAAATATGAATATGAAGGTGTGATTCAAGCCACGAAAGCCTGAAATACGCATATGTCCATCCTGTAAATGCTCCCGCTACAAGCCCGGTTCCATACCACAATGTATCAAAATGCCTGCTTATAAGGCTTCCAACCAATGTAATTATACAGAATATAAGTCCTGTATACACGGCACCGTCAAGGTCATTAAAAAAATACAAAAACAGAAATGCCGCATACATAAGATATAATATAAAATATCCTGCACAAAGGCATGGGTAAAGCTGTATTACTGTTCCGGAATAGCCCATCCTTCCAAGTACAACGAGGCATATAAGAAATACTGCTGTGGAGATTATAAACTGTATTCTTGCAAGGTCCATTATCTCATCTGCCAGCAGACGGAACATTCTCGATTTTGTCTTTCGTATGTCAGATAAACGTCCACCGATTACGGCCTCAGAATACTGTTTATATCGTGCATTAAAGTGCATTTCCATAAGTGCAATAAATATGACGCTCGCGGACATATTTGTAAACATCGCAATACATGCCGCAAAATCATAAGCCTGTGCATAAACGAATGATTTTACAATAACCGTTCTTAAATCTGTCGTCCAGAATACAAAATTGTGTATAAAAAGTCCGACTGTGTAAAGTGTATTTGCATATATAAGCTTTCTGAACCTCACTATATATTGTAACACATCTTTATAATTCTTACTGTTCTGTGTAAAATACTGCCTCAAAAGTGCATATCCAAGCGATGCAATTATAATAAATCCTATCGTCATTGCAAGAAGCATGGAATACGTTATTTCCATATTGAATTTGTTTACAAATATATATGAAATACCTAATGTTATTGCCATTCCTATAAAATAGAAAAGTGATATTTTTCCGTAATCTTTACACAGTGACAGATAAAGCATTGTGTAAAATACAAGCGAAAGTGCTATAAAACAGCACACTGATGTCACTACATAGACAATATCCACCCCTCCAACAATATATTCATGAATTGCAAACGGAACAACCATAATTGCATCTATCGCCATACTAATCCACAAACCAAGATGAAATGCCGCCATTATATCAGAATATGTCTCATTAAAGATTACATCTGAAACATATCTTGAAAGCACGGCATTGAGCGGAGCAGATGCAAGAAGTGCAAATACAAATATATAAAGAATTGTAACCTGAAAAAGCTGCCTGCTGCCATATGCCGCATCTGAATAACCAAGAATCTTCTGCATAGCAAGGATATCAGCTATAACAAGCAGCATAGGTGCTATTGTCGTTACAACACTGTAACCCGAACCTGCAAGATAGCCTGTAACTGTACCTTTATCAAAGAATTTATTTAATTTGATTCCTATTCCTGCCATTCTCTCACCTCCTGATATTTACATCCATTTTAATCCGTCATATTCTCTGATAACTCAGTATATATGCCATCATATGTATTTTTCATATCAACAATTGTATAGCGTCTTATAAGGCGTTTATATCCATTTTCACCATATTCCATACATGTCTCTGGATTATTAGCAAGAAATAATATTGCCTCCTTGATTTCCTCAACATTCATAATGTGTGTTACTATTCCTGATGGACCGTATGGGTCATCTTCGCCATATATAAGTCCTCGGCAGTTACCGACATCTGTTGCTATTGCCGGCTTATGTGCCGCATAACCCTCAAGAATTGTAAGTGGCTGGCCTTCACTGATACTTGTAAGGATTGTAAAATCCATCTTTCCTATATATTCCGATGTATTGATTCTTCCTGTAAATATTACATCTTTTATCTGCATATCTTCAACAAGGTCAAAACATTCTTTTGCATAATCTTCATCCTCATCTGTAGGACCCATAATCCACAATTTCAGCTTTGGATTGTTATTTTTTGCATAACCAAATGCCATTATCATAGTCTTTACATCTTTAATCGGCGTAACTCGAAGCACTGCACCGACATTAATATATTCATCATCCGGTTCTTTCATCGGAATATCTTTAAACCTTTTCTGGTCTATTCCGTTTGGAGTAATCATAATCTTTTCCTCAGGGCAGCCAAGTTCTATCTGAAGTCTTCTCGCTGTACCATAAAGCGATGTAACACGGTCAGCCTTATCGTATGCAAAGAGAGACATTTTCTTAAACTGGTCTATCCATAAATCCTTGTATATTCCAGCTATCCATGATGCCTTGATAACTTCTTCCTCACGCTCTCTTGTATATATTCCGTGTTCTGAAACAATAAGTCTGCTTCCGGGGTAAAGTATTTTTGCCATTGAGCCAAGAACACCTGAGTATCCTGTAGCAACACAATGAAAAATATCTGCCTTAGGAATATCTGAATGCATTGCAAGAAAAAGCGGGAGATACATTGAACGCATAGTCCATAAAAAATCCGAAAATATGATTTCGCCATGTTTTAACTCATAACTTTTTACAACAGCATCGAGAAAGTCAGGTCCCATAAGAAGTGCATCAAGCGAAAGCTTTGGATTCTGTAAAAGTCCCGTAAGCGTCTCCCAGTCTGTGTCAGTACCGATAAGGAGTGAATTTAGTGCCTCTTTATTTTTTGCTGATAATCTGGCATTTTTATAATTTTTTCTTGTCCTGTTTACCCATTCGGTATCATTTAAGTATACCTCATGTACCTCTGTCAGATTATCCGGAAGATTATATTTGAATTTGCCACTAACACTCCTGTCAGAAATAACTGCAAGCATTATAAATTCATGCTGTGGAAATGACCTTATTAAATTGTTTATCCAGCTTGAAACACCACCTACCACATAAGGATAGCAGCCTTCAGCAACAATACATATTCTCATCCTTACCCTCCTGCTTTGCACACTATTCTGTCTTAATTGTCATTTCAACATGCTTAGACTGTGCTGTAATAAGATATACACCCTTTTCAACTTTCGTACACACAGCTCCCGATACATTTTCAACTTCCCCTGTACGCAGCCTTACAATAAAACGTGCCGTTTCCTGAGCACCTGTTATATCAAGACTTACATATGAGCTGTTTTGTTTATATGAATAATCTGCCGCCATAAATTCACGTATACGTTTATCTGCCTGTGAAATACTGCATTTAGTAAACATCTTTGAATTTTTCATATATGAAGTAAGTGCCGTGGACTTTGACTTTATCTCTTCATTCCACAACTCTTTTTCATCATCCGGATTACATACACCTGTCATGTTAAATTCTATATTGGTATACGCAAGTGCCGTCTGAAAACATCTCTGTCTGAAATCATCTGAATATGTATACTTATCACTTGTCACAGGACACTCAACATTAATCACATTATCATTTACATACGAAAATAATTTTGTACCGCCATAATCCTGTGAATCAGTAACTATCGTATTTACATCATCTATAAGGCTGTTTTTCGATGATAATACATTTTCAAGCTCATCTTTCCTTGCAATTATGGATGTAAATTTATAATTTGATAAATAATTTGAAAAAATGCCGGCATCTGCTGTCAGTTTTTCATCAATGGATGTTGCATCATCTCTTGTAGTTGTAAGTCCCGCCTCCGAACTTATCTCCGAGAAAAGCCTGAAAAAATAGTCCATTTCACGTACAGAAACAAGATTGTTGTCCGAATAATTAATCTGTGGTGCCGCCATAAATGTAAACCTCGCACCTGTTGACTCTGCAAGATTAGATATATCAGGCCATATTACATTTTCAAGAAGCGAACTTGTATTTCTGAGATAATATTTCTCTACGGCATCATCATTTTCAAATGAAAACATCGGAAAATTATTTACTATTACCGACTGTGAATCAACTACCGGATATATATCTAAATCCTTTGATTCTGACATTATTGCAGTAAGGATTCCCATCCCCGATATATCTTTTATATAGTCTCCGTCAATACAGAATACATATGCATGATCATGGCTCTTTCGCCAGATAACCGCAGGCTGGTCTTCATTATCAATCTTACTTCCATCCTCTGATTCAACCACAGCAGACATATATGTCTTTGTCGCATTGCTTGTGTTATACCATGGAATTGTAAGATTCATATTCTGGAACTTTCCGTCAGGATCATTCTCTTTTGTATACCATGCCTCACCTCCAAATAAAAAGCCACTGTAAAGCTTTAATCCGGAAGCATTGACAGATTCACTGTGTGGACTTATTCCACACAACTGCTCAAAACGCTGGTTTTCACTGATTTCAGAATAAGATGGAAGTGTACAGAATACAAGATTAATTCCATAATCAGTCAGAAGCGAAAATGTATCTATGTCCCTGTCAATGTTTACATAATCTGAATCTATAAGAATGGCATCGGGATATTTCTCATTATATCTGTGATATTGTGAGACTGTTTTGTATACAAGGAGATTCCGCTTAGTATAATTACACCACTCGTATACTGTATTTCCTGTCTTTGTATTAATATCTCCAATGTATACAATATATCCGCTGATGCTTTTAACGACCTTATCTTCATCTGTCAAAACTGTAAACACATTATTTTTGTTCAAATCATTTTTTTCTGAAACAGCATATTTATTTTCGTCAAAATTATTGTACTTTTTTCTTATAATGCCTGAAAACTGGAACATAAAAAGAACCAGCATCATCAGTGAACTAACTGTAAAATATACTCTTTTGGACAACATCCTGTTTTTCATGCCTTATCCTCTCCACCTAATTTCTATACTCATAATCAATGTTAAGGTTATAAAGATTTGATGTATTCTGTACTAATTTGTAACAGATAAAATCATCATCCTCATAATATACGCTCACATCCTCAGGGAACAATTTCTGAAGTTCCTGTGCCCAATAATACATCTTGGACATTACAACCCAGCGGTATCTTCCCGTATAAGAAACAATTCCACCATATTGTGGGAGTGGTGTTGCCGCCCCTTCCCTTGAAACCTTCTGTCCACTCTTATCATATGCCACAGAATAGTTTAAAGGTGTTTTTTCAACATATATATATAAATATTTTGTTGGAATCGTAATACGTTTATCAGGATTTTTTTTCATTTCTTTTAACAAATCCAGAATCTCATAATGATAACCATGTTTATCCATCATTCTCAGTTCATCATTAGCTGAAAGTATCGTCCATGTTCTGTCTTCATTTTCTTTTATAATATTACTAAGACACTCTACAGCACCATTTGACTCAAGCATGCCGATTTGGGAATATACAATAGGTTCACGAAATCCATACACATCAACCGCTCTTATTGCAGCCACAACGCATATAGCAAGAGATATTGTATTATACAATGTTTTTAAATTTATAAATCTTGAAATTATATATGGCACGATATCAAAGTCAAGTGCAACAAGAACAGCCAGCGAATATGTCATATATATTCTTGTTCTGTTCTGGTCCATAAGCTTTGGCAGCCCAAAAACGCCTGCAATAAACATCATATGTATAAATATTATTGAAAATGCGACTGTAATTATTCTTCCGCCATAATCATAATCCCTGCTTATTCCAAAGATTATGCCAAGTATTATAAGAACTGCACAGCTTATAAATACAAATCCGAGATAAAAGTCTCCTCCATGCGGAAACACTGCAGCTTCTATATCATTTTTAAGATTTCTGTACGCCCTGCCAAAAAGGTCTGCAAATTTATAATATACCACGCCGGTCTTTTGCTTTAATTTGTCGGCAAAAGACAGTTTTTTAACAGACTGTGTGCCATTCTGTCCATCCTCATCATTATATGCATCATCACCCTGTACCTCCCCCTGCTGTCCAAATGCAGCATCTGATGACTGTCCGCCTGATGATGTACCTGAAGAATTCTGCCCTGATGTATCTATATTGATACCTGTCGCCGTCTTATTACCGGAAATTACACTGAGTCCCCATCCGATTGAACCCTGCATCGGTTTTCCCATTATAACAGCCGTTGCAAGCGGAAGAACTCCAAGTATTACTCCAAGCGTAAATGCTGCGATAATTCTTGCCATAAATCTTGGCTGGACAATCCTTATAAGAAATCCAAATACTATTCCTATACAGAATATGCCGGCAATCATTGTTCCATAAAAATGTACAGCAATTGTAAGTGAGAAACTTACTGCCGCATATATAAGATTTTCTGCTGCAAGTTCACCCTCAACTATGAGTGCAGTTTCCTTTATCTTAATTTTTTGGGGACATATTTTCTGATGCTTAAAAAATTCAAATATAAAATATACTGTAGGAAGTATAAATATCATTCCGTATTCCTGCGGAAGATTGTTTGTATATCTGATAATACAGTCTTTATTTAACAGATTGACCGCCGCAAATATGAATACTGCCGCATATGCTGAATATGCTCCTCTGCACACTCCCTTGCAGAAAGCAAATAATGCAAGATGAATATATAATGCACTTGTCACTGTAAATAATCTTAATAATACATATGTATCTATTCCGAATACAGCATGCATGTAATATATAATACAATGAAAGCCATGCGGATAAACACCGGCAACAAACACGTTATTATCAGACATTGCATTTATCCAATAATTGTGAACCGGCGTATCGGAAGCCGTATATCCATAATTTATAATGCCATTTGAACCATATATCACACATACAACCGCACAAAGGCATATAGTAAGGAATGTCTCCCATCCGTAGCATTTTAAATAATTTTTTATCTTTATAATAAGTTTTTTTAATGCTGATTTTATATGATTGCCGCACTTTGAAAAAAACGTACGTCTTCCCATTGTATTTCTCGCTAATCTGCTCATTATATCAACAATTTTTATAAGAATTTGTCTTGATTTTGTTCGGTTTCTCAAAATCATATAGACAAATGCCGCCACAAATGTTGCACAAAAAAGTGTAAAACGATTTGAAATATGAAGAAATTGCAGAATAAAAACAACATTTATAATATAAAAATTACCTGCAACAACGCATATCAGGAATTTTTCACATAAACGCCTCTTTGCTATTCTTTTGTGCATAACAACAGCCGGCATGAATACTGTCATTAAAGAATATAAAATCAGTATCCATATTGACTGTACTACGTTTGTCACAGACATATCAGTTTCTCCATTCCGGTATTAATCTAATTGCATATCATCCAAACATTCTGAATATTTCAAGTGTATCATTATCTATAGGTATATCGGTATTTTTCAGCTCATCTATTGTTTTTATAAAATCTGTGCCATCATCGCAATAATAATAATATCTAAGATAACACTTGTATGGCGTAAGAAGTCCTGGAAGATTTTTTTCTGCCAGTTCACACCACTCTTTTGCACTCTCTTTATTATCATTTTCAATCATGCATCGCACAATCCACTCATAATATTGTGGCTTTATATCATCCTTATAATCTGCGAGCATAATTTTCATAATCTCATCTATCATACCGGTATACTGTTTTTTTTCTGTAGGCAGAAACACATCCTGACAAATCATTCCATATGTTTTTTCAATGAACTCGCAGAGCTGCGATGGCTCAGCTTTCTCACCTTTTTTTACATTCTTGTAAAGTTTGAGGACATTACTTCTGAAATCACCAAGTTCATCTCTTAAAGCTGTCGCCGCATAATGTGATGTTTCTGTGTCTTCGCTGTTAAGTGCATAAGAAATTGAACCGAGCGACTGACTTGTATCTTTTCTTAAAATATTCATCATAAGTTCACGCTGGCTCTTATAATTACTTATTGCCACAGCTTCCTGAATTGAAACAATATTCCGCTCCTGTTCCATATTGCTCTTATCTACCTGACGAATTCTTTCTTTACTGAAAATTACATCTTCAAGATTAACTTCTCCATGAAAAAATATAACTTTTAAAAGCCTTGCCAGAAGAACAACCACTGAGATTGTAACCGGAATTGCCAGTATTATAAGTGTCACAGACAAAATCTTATCAATCTCCATATGCTCCTCCGTCAACATCACCATCTATCATCTCATACGAATATCCTGCATCCTTTATTCTTCCTGTAACAAAACCTGCATCAGCATTATTTGTATTTGCAAGAAGCACATAAAGATAACCATCATCAAGACTTCCAAGATAATCCGAATTACGGAAATTTTTCTGCAAATCGATACTTGCTTCTTTAACATCCTTTGTGCCCGGATTAATTTTTATAATTGAACAATCTGCAAGCCCTCTTTTTCTTGCATTGATAAAAGCATCCAGAAGTGCCTTAAATGCCTGCGTTTCAAGAAGTTTTGTTCCCTCAACATATCTTTCATTTTCAATCATTTCTATATATCTGTTAGCTTTAAGAACTGCATTCTGAATCATGTAACTTACAACACGCAGCCTGTTTGACTGTGCAAGATTCATCTGCTCCCACGAAATGTCCCACAGCATTATAATAGAACTTATGCTTTCCTCTGCCATAATTGCTGCTGCCATAAGCGGATAATCTTTTTCAAGTTTTCTGTTAATATACACGTCTCCCTGCTTTAATGTTTCATACATTTCAGTATATTTTGTATATTCAATTGAATTACCCAGTTTCTTGGCATTATGTGATGTGAATGCCATAAGTCTTGCAAAACTTCTGTTGGATACGTTATATATTGCAACTTCTTTACAATCCATAAGTTTTGAAACAACTTCTGCAGCATGGAAAAATACTTCCTCCGGCTCATCTTTATCAAGTGTTGATGTTATTTCAAATATCTTTCCAAGACTATCACTCTGGTTAATAACCTGTGTCTCAAGTTCATCTTTTAACTTTGCATTGATTATGTTAATATCCTCAATGTCTTTAAGACGACTGTCAAGATATCCAACTTCATCTTCTTTATCAGCTTTAAGCGAATTGAGCTGGTCACGCAGATATCCTACACTAAGTCCCAATATAACAAGCTGTGCAATCCATACATACGTATTATAATCAAGCATGATTTCAAATCCGGTTCTTGAATACATCTGTCTGAAAAAGTAGCCGCATACCGCCAGTATAGATGAAAATAATGCCTGCTGCTGACCATAAACCATGGCAAATATAAGAACATATATAAGATAACAGTCAAGTCTTGCAAAATATGTGCTTCCGGTCGTTCTGTTGTTAATCATAAAGAAAGGAATGAAAATTACCATATTTTCAATAAAAGGAATCAGTGCAACAAGCATACCTTTAAAATATTGTGCTATCCTTTTTGAAAGTTTTTCAGTAACTGTACTTCCCGATGCAAATACAGATCTATTATTCTTTATATTTTTTATAATCTGCTGTGCACATGATTTTGCATCTTTAAATATTTTTACTTCAATTTCTTCTGACATGTCATGTATATCATCATTACTACTTATATCAGATATATTTTCTTTTATTAAAACCTGTGTATCAAATGACGTATTAATAAGTTCAGCAAGTTCATTCTGTGTAATCGAACTGTCTGAATAAATTCTGTATAAACCATACTTCAACAAATCCTTATTAACAAGCTTATACAAGGCTTCGACCACATCTGTAATATAAATAGGCGAATATTTTTCTGATTCTTTCGTTATACTGTTTTCTCTCAATAGTTCACTGCACATACGTGTACATGTATCTACAGCTTCTTCCGGCTTTTTCGTTTCAAATGAAAGTTCTTCTATTCTCAATGCTATTACATCCGAGCCTGTTGTCTTACGGTAATTACTGCATATATCTTCACCATTCTTCAATGCACTTGCCTTATACACTCTGGCATAAGTACGTATTGCTCCAGATTCAAGCGGTCTTTGTGAATGTAATATCTCTTTATATGTACTTTCATCAAAGCTATTAACCTCATTTGATGATAAAAATATAAAGCGGCCATGATTCAAAAATGAAAAAGCATTCAGACAGTTATACAATCCGGCACCGAACTTCACCATCTCACTATAGCCACTGCTCCATTCAAAATTAGAATCAAATGCTCCTGTAAATATTGTTACATCAGGATTTACACTCTCAAACACTTCTTTTATGCAATTATTATCATACGAAAAATCATACTGTTCATATACTTTTTTGTACCTGTTCTCAGAATTTTTCCCACCCGTCAGTGCATATATTCTTGCACCTTCTTTACCAAACTTACGGATTATCGCTGATGTAACAGTTCCAAATGCTCCAACTATCAATACTCTCATAATTCCATACCAGCCTGTTAAATATATTTAATTCCATATTTTCTTAAACTATCCGTAAATAAAGAAACATCTGCTTTAGCGTCTTCTATTGTTATCCCATAAAAGTCTGATAACCTCTGTGCAGTCTCATTTAATGAATTACATTCACTCAGATATTTCCATATCACTGCCCCGGTTTCATTAATAATTATTGGTGTCATATACTGTTCATCTGATGAATCACATGACATAATCCAATAATTCCCGGCAGCGTAAAACATTTTGTATTTTGCTTCTCCCATAAATATAACAATACCCCTTTAGCTATATTAATCCCCTATAGCAGATTTTATTACATAATTTCCAAATATTTCTAATTATTTTATTATATTACAAAACACCGCCACAATCAACAGTTTAACTGACTGTTGACCTTGACGGTGTCTATATATAATATCTGTATTTACACTATAACCTGACAAATCTCGTAATTAACAAGCCTCTTCAAACTGTGAATTGTAAAGGTCAGCGTAAAATCCACCTTTCTTCAGCAATTCTTCGTGATTTCCATGCTCGACAATATCGCCGTCTTTCATAACAAGAATCAAATCCGCATCTTTTATCGTTGAAAGTCTGTGTGCAATAACAAAACTTGTTCTGCCTTTCATAAGGTTGTCCATAGCTTTCTGTATCTGCTGTTCAGTTCTTGTATCTACTGAAGATGTAGCTTCATCAAGAATAAGTATCGGATTGTCAGCAAGAATTGCTCTTGCAATTGTAAGAAGCTGTTTCTGTCCCTGTGATACATTGCTTGCATCCTCGTTAAGCTCCATGTTATAACCACCCGGAAGTGTTTCTATGAAATGATTTGCATGAGCGGCTTTCGCTGCTTCAATAACTTCCTCATCTGTTGCATCAAGACGTCCATAACGTATATTTTCCATAATAGTATCTTTATAAAGCCATGTATCCTGAAGTACCATTCCGAATGCTTCTCTTAAATCTCTTCTATTGAAATCTTTTACATTATGACCGTCCACAAGAATTTCACCTGAGCCAACGTCATAGAATCTCATAAGAAGCTTAACTATAGTTGTCTTTCCGGCTCCCGTAGGGCCTACAATCGCAATCTTTTGTCCCGGTTTTACCTTTGCAGAAAAGTCATTGATAATTGTCTGATCCTCCCTGTATCCGAAATGCACATGTCTGAACTCTACTTCGCCCCTTATTGTATCTAACTTTACAGGATTAGCTGCAAACTGGTCTTCCTCTTCTTCTCCTAAGAATTCAAATACTCTCTCTGAAGCGGCTGCCATTGACTGTACCTGATTGATAACCTGTGCAATCTGTGTTATAGGCTGCGAAAAATTCTTAACATACTGGATAAATGCCTGAATATCACCGATTGTTATAGTTCCCTTTATGGCAAGAAATCCACCACTCAATGCTACACCTGCATATCCAAGGTTGCCGACAAATGCCATGATGGGCTGCATCATTCCTGAGAAGAACTGTGATTTCCAGGCTGATTTGTACAACACGTTGTTAGTCTCATCAAACTGCTTTACCATGTCTTTTTCTTTGTTAAATGACTTAACAACAAGATGTCCGCCATATGTTTCTTCTACCTGACCATTGATATGTCCAAGATACTCCTGCTGTGTCTTAAAATACTTCTGTGAACGTTTGACAACGAATGATATAAGTCCTGCTGATACAGGAAGTATAATTACAGCAATAATTGTCATAAGAGGTGAAATACTCATCATCATTATGAATACACCTACAAGTGTGGCAACCGATGTAATTATGGTTGTTATACTCTGGTTAAGTCCCTGTCCGAGCGTATCTACATCGTTTGTTATTCTCGAAAGAACCTCACCGTATGTTCTGCTCTCGAAATACTTCATAGGCATACGATTGATTTTCTCAGATATTTCCTTACGAAGTCTATAGCATACTTTCTGTGTAATTCCCGTCATAATCCAGCCCTGACAAAAACTGAAAATGACACTTACAAGATAAAGACAAAGCACAATTATAAGAATTTTTCCAATATAGTTAAAATCCATTCCGCCCGTACCTGCTATTTTACGCATAAGTCCCTCAGAAAGTGCTGTTGTGGCCTTACCGAGAATCTTAGGGCCTATTACATTAAATACTGTTGCAACTGCAGCAAATAACATTACCGCAAATATTCCTATCTTATATCTTCCAATATATGACATAAGTTTTGAAATTGAACCCTTAAAGTCTTTTGCCTTTTCAGGTGCCATTCCCATGCCTCTAGGTCCGCCCATTCTGCCTCGTCTCGGAGGCGTCTTGAAATCTTTATTATCTTCCATGATTATGCCTCCTCTCCAAGCTCTTTTGCTGACATCTGTGAACGTGCTATCTGCTGATATACATCACATGAATTCATAAGTTCTCCATGTGTACCTTTACCTACAATTCTACCTTCATCCATTACAAGAATCTGGTCAGCATGAAGTATTGTGCTGATTCGCTGTGCAACTATAATAACAGTGCTGTCCTTAACTTTTGATGATAAGGCTTTTCTTAATGCTGCATCTGTCTTTAAATCAAGTGCAGAAAAACTGTCATCAAAGATATATATCTTAGGATCCTTTGCAATGGCTCTCGCAATAGAGAGTCTCTGCTTCTGACCACCTGACACGTTAGTACCGCCCTGTGCAATAGGACTGTCATATTTTGCACTCTTGCTGTCTATAAATTCTGTTGCCTGAGCTATTGAAGCTGCCTCCTCAATCTGTGCATCAGTTGCATCATCTTTACCATATCTTAAATTTGATGCTATAGTACCTGAGAAAAGTACACCCTTCTGAGGCACGTAACCTATTTCGCTTCTTAACTCTTCCATTGTTATATTCTTAACATCATGTCCATCAACCAGGACACTTCCCTGTGTTGCATCATACAAACGCGGTATAAGATTGATAAGTGTTGACTTGCCACATCCTGTACTTCCGACAATAGCTGTTGTCTCTCCCGGTTTTGCCACAAAATCAATATCTGAAAGAACATCTGCATCAGCGTTAGGATATCTGAATGACACATGATTAAAGCTTACAACACCTTTGTGTTCTCCAAGTCTTTCAGGATTTTCTGGGTCTTTTATAGATGATTTTTCATTTAAAACTTCATCTATTCTGTTAGCTGAAACTGCTGCTCTCGGAAGCATAATTGACATCATTGTAAGCATCAGGAAAGACATTACAATCTGCATTGCATATGTGATAAATGCTGTCATGGCACCTACCTGCATGCTTCCGCTGTCAATCTTGTGTGCAGCTACCCATATGATAAGTACATTAATTCCGTACATGATAAATGTCATAAGAGGCATCATAAATGTCATTACACGGTTTGTAAAAAGCATTGTCTTAGTGAGTGCCTTATTGGCATCATCAAAACGCTCCTCTTCTTTCTTTTCGCGTCCGAATGCACGTATTACGGAAAGACCTGTAAGAATTTCTCTTGATACGAGATTGACATTATCAACAAGCTTCTGCATAAGTTTGAATTTAGGCATTGCAACTACCATAAGTACCATTACAATTCCGATTATTATAAGCACCGCAAGTGCTATAATCCATTCCATGCCTGCACCTGTCTGCATCACCTTAAAAATACCGCCTACACCGAGTATAGGTGCATATAAAACCATACGAAGCATAAGAACAGTCACAAGCTGTACCTGCTGTATATCATTAGTTGTTCGTGTTATAAGAGATGCTGTCGAGAATTTATCCATCTCTGCATTTGAAAAATTCATTACATTCTTGTATACACTGCCACGCAAATCACGTCCGATTCCGGCTGCTACTCTTGAAGCTACAAGTCCAACAAGAACTGTAGTAAGTGCAACAAGAAGTGCCATCGCTATCATCTTGGCTCCTGAAACCCACAGATACTTTGTCTGCAATGCATCCATATCAATTCCAGCATTAGTATCCTGCTTTACTGCATATGCGATTCCCATTGACTTTACAAGTGTAGAACCCATCGTATCAACTGTTTCTTCAGCTTTTTCCCTGATCTGTGAAACCATTTCATCGCTTAACATTCCTGCCTGTGACATAGCAAGAAACTTCTGTTTTTCTTCATCTGTCATCTGATTATTAATTATAAGCGGTAAAACAAGTTCATCATCATAAGATGACAGTTTCTTTTCGCTCTTTACATTGCATCTGTAAATACCATTATCATTGTCATAACTTTCCTGCCAGATTGTCTTTTCACTGTCTGTCATAAAAAGCTGTGCCAGATTATATTCATCCTCTGTTACAGCCTCAGGCATAACATGTCCGACACCTTTATTCTGGATTCCTACATCAATAATATCCGATGTGTACTGTGGAAGTGACAAATCACAAAACGCCTGCAGTACAAGAAGTACCAGTATCATAATTACAGACTTCCAGTATGGTACAAGATTTTTAAATATTCTGCCCATAGTCTCTCTCCTTTTCCAATTGCATTTCTAGATATTACCACTATGGGTTACGAATATAAAGAAAATTAATATGAGTTTTTCTTAAAAAAATATAAAAATTATTATCTCCAAATGACATTTTGTGCATCAGCACATTTTTTTCTTAATGATGAAAGATTATCAAGAGCCGCATTTAACGTATTGTCTTTCTTTGCAAAATGAAATCTTACAAGTGAATGGATATCTTCCCTGAAAAAGCTAGAACCCGGAACTGCCGCAACTCCGACATGCTGTGTCATCCACTCACAGAATTTCACATCATCCTTTACACCAAATTCTGAAACATCCATAAGTACGTAATAAGCTCCCTGCGGCTCACTAAATGTAAGTCCGAGATTTTTTAAACCGTCACAGAACAGATTTTTCATATGTGTATAATGGTTCTGAAGTTCTTTATAATAGTCATCACCGAATTTCAAACCAGTAACTGCCGCCTCCATAAGCGGTGCTGCAGCTCCTACTGTAAGGAAATCATGCACTTTCTTTACTCTGTCTGCAATCTGTGGATTTGCAATAACATATCCAAGCCTCCAGCCCGTAATTGAATAGGTTTTTGAAAGCGAATTACATATAATTGTTCTCTCTCTCATTCCCGGAAGCGTTGAAATATATGTATGTTTATTCGGTTCATAAACAATATGCTCATATACTTCATCTGTTATAACATATGTATCATATTTTATTGCAAGTTCTGATATAATTTTAAGTTCTTCCTCTGTAAATACTTTGCCGCAGGGATTTGAAGGGTTACACAAAATAAGTGCTTTTGCTCCTGTTTTAAATGCATCTTCAAGTACATTAGCATCAAACTTAAATTCAGGCGGTACTAAAGGAACGTAAATCGGCTCTGCTCCCGAAAGTATTGTATCAGCACCATAATTTTCATAAAAAGGCGAAAAAATGATAACTTTATCTCCCGGATTTACAACCGACATCATTGCTGCCATCATAGCTTCTGTGCTTCCACATGTAACTACTATTTCACTTTCTGCATCTATTTTCATTCCCGAAAAATGCTCCTGTTTTGCCGCAAGTGCATCCCTGAAATTCTTTGCTCCCCATGTGAGTGCATACTGGTGAGGACCTTCGCCTGCAACCTCTGCCAGCCTGTCTGTAATGGCTACTGGCGGGTCAAAATCAGGAAATCCCTGTGATAAATTAACCGCACCGTACTTATTGGCAACTCTTGTCATTCTTCTTATTACTGAATCCGTAAATTGTGATGTTCTCTGACTTAATTCTCTCATTAATATACCTGTTAATACCTTTCTTAAAAAGGGCTGCCGCATGTAAATTAATCGTTCAAAATTAATCATTATAGCGGCAGCCCATTTCCATAAAATTCAATCTTATATTACTACATTTTGGGAAAGATTCAATATTTACTTTTTTGATATTTCTATCAATATTTACTTTACATAGTATACATAATTGTCCTTAATCGGGTGAGCCTTAGGTTCATCACCATCCGCATAACCGAGTACACAGTTTCCTATGCCCTCATAATCACCTGTAATTCCAAGCTCTTTAAGGATATTCTTTCCCTCTTCGCTTTCAAATGTTTCCTTTGCACGATGAATCCAGCAGCTTCCGATTCCCTCTGAATGTGCCGCAAGCATAAGATTTCCCATCACAAGGCTTCCGTCATAAACGTGTGTCGGCCTGCTTTTATCCGCAAGCACAACAAGAACAACTGGTGCATTGTAAAACGGGTCAAAATCTTCAGGTTTTCCCATAATCTTTGCATTCATAGCAGATAACTTATCCCTAAGCTCTTTGTTTGTAACCGCAATTATAACAGGGGACTGTGCTGCCATTCCTGTCGGGGCATATGTTCCGGCTTCAAGAATTCTGTCAAGCACATCTTGAGGAAGTGCATCTGACTTAAATTTTCTTATACTTCTTCTTGTCTTCATGTTTTCTATGATTTCGTTCATCTGTCTTTACCTGCCTTCCAATATTTTTTATGACTTCTGATATTTTTGCAATTTTATAATTATTTATGATTTAGTTGATTCCTGTAACTTTGTAGTCCTGTGCCTCAACAGCTTCTTTAAGAACAGCATTGTCAACATCAACATTAAGCTTTACTACTGCCGTACCACTCTCATGGCTTACTACAGCCTCATCTACCTGTGCAAGTGCTTCAAGAGCTTTCTTTACTCTTGCCTCGCAGTGTCCGCACATCATTCCTTCGATATTAAGTGTCTTTTCCATATTTTTTTCTCCTTTACTGTTTTTATTATTATCATGCTTTTTTACACGTTTTCTGTCATGTGAAGCATCATATACCTTGAAAAGATTCAGTCTCAACGCATTTGTTACAACGCAGAAGCTTGAAAGACTCATTGCTGCAGCACCAAACATCGGATTTAATGTCCATCCGAATAATGGAATCCATACACCGGCCGCAAGCGGTATTCCGATTATATTGTAAAAGAATGCCCAGAATAAATTTTCGTGGATATTTCTTAATGTTGCACGGCTCAATCTTATTGCCGCAGAAACGTCTGTGAGACGGCTCTTCATAAGAACTATATCAGCCGCATCTATGGCTATGTCAGTTCCCGCACCGATTGCAATACCTATATCCGCTCTTGTAAGGGCAGGTGCATCGTTGATTCCGTCGCCAACCATTGCAACCTTGCCGCTTTCTTTAAGTTTTCTTATAACAGCTTCTTTTCCATCAGGAAGAACTCCCGCTATAACTTCATCGACACCAGCCTGTCTTCCTATTGCTTTGGCGGTTCTTTCATTATCTCCCGTAAGCATCACAACTCTTACGCCCATGTCGTGAAGTTCTTTTACAGCCTGACCGCTTTCTTCTTTTATAACATCTGCAACAGCTATAATTCCGAGAAGTTTATCATTCTTAGCAAACAAAAGCGGTGTTTTTCCCTGCTCTGCAAGTTCCTGTGCTTTTTTATCCATTTCCTTAGGCACATTTACTGTGTTGCTCATAAATTTGAGACTTCCGCCTGTAATCTTATCTTCACCGTTTATGCCTGATAATCCGTTACCTGCAAGTGCCTGAAATTCCGTAATATTGCATTTTTTGTTAAAAATATCTCTCTTATTGTCTTTTACATATCCTGTAACTGCTTTTGCAAGCGGATGCTCTGAGAGCATTTCAATAGAGTAGGCATTTTCAAGCAAATCATTTTTTCCAAAGCCATCGGCACATATTATATCTGTAACCTTAGGCTCACCGCTCGTTATAGTTCCTGTCTTATCAAGTGCGACTATATCAATCTTTCCTGTTTCCTCAAGAGATGACGCAGTCTTAAACATCATGCCGTTTTTTGCACCCATTCCGTTACCGACCATAATTGCAACAGGTGTTGCAAGCCCAAGAGCACACGGACAGCTTATTACAAGAACTGATATTCCTCTTGCAAGTGCAAATCCGACAGACTGACCTGCAATAAGCCACGCCGCTATTGTTATCAAGGCTATCGTTATTACAGCAGGAACAAATACACCTGATACCCTGTCAGCTATCTTCGCAATCGGAGCTTTTGTTGCCGCTGCATCACTTACCATCTGTATTATCTGTGAAAGTGTTGTATCTTCACCGACTCTTGACGCTTCGCACTTTAAAAATCCTGACTGGTTGAGTGTTGCCGCAGAAACATTATCCCCCGCCGACTTGTCAACAGGTATGCTTTCACCTGTAAGTGCTGCTTCGTTTACCGCACTGCTTCCCTCGACAACAATACCGTCTACAGGTATATTTTCCCCTGGTCTTACAATAAATATATCACCTTTTTTTACATTTTCAACAGGAACATTTAACTCACTGCCGTCACGTATTATATTAGCTGTTTTTGGTGCAAGCTTCATAAGGCTTTTTATCGCATCTGTTGTCTTTCCTTTTGAATGGGCTTCAAGCATCTTTCCGACTGTTATAAGTGTAAGAATCATAGCCGCTGATTCAAAATAAAATTCATGCATGTAGTGCATTACGCCGTCCATATCCATGCGTACTTGTGCATCTGTCATAGCAAACAATGCATATGTGCTGTATACAAACGCCGCACCTGAACCGAGTGCAACAAGTGTATCCATGTTAGGTGCTTTATGCAAAAGTCCCTTAAATCCGCTTATAAAAAACTTCTGGTTAATAACCATAATAATTATTGTAAGAAGCATCTGTATAAGTCCCATTGCAACATGGTTGCCTTCAAGAAATGACGGAAGCGGCCAGCCCCACATCATATGTCCCATTGAAATATACATAAGCACTATAAGAAATCCTACAGATGCTATAAGTCTCTTTTTTAATACAGGTGTTGCCCTGTCTTTTAACATGTCCTCCTGTGCCGCATACATTCCCTGAGAACCATTACTTGACTGTGATGTGCCATGAGTATCTGACACTGTATGTGATGTTTTTAAAGATGCACCGTATCCCGCATCTTCAACAGCTTTTATTACCGCTTCATCACTTGCCGTACCTTCAACTCCCATTGAATTGGTAAGAAGGCTTACCGAACAGTTCTCTACTCCTTCTACTTTTGACACAGCTTTCTCAACACGGCTGCTGCACGCTGCACAGCTCATTCCCGTAACTATATACTGTTTCATAATTAAATATCACCTGCCTGTTTTTTATATGTTTTTTAGTTGACAAAATTATTATTATGCTAAGCTGATTTTCTTATTTCATAAGCTTCTGAAGCACTGTGACAAGTTCATCTACAGTCTCTTCCTTACCGGCTCTAATATCTGTAGTAACACAGGATTTTATATGGTTTGCAAGCAGAACTTTGTTAAAACTGTTAAGTGCTGCATTAACTGCCGACACCTGAATAAGAATATCCGGGCAATATGCACCTTTTTCAACCATTCCCTTAATTCCTCTTATCTGTCCTTCTATTCTGCTTAATCTGTTAATTAAATCCCTGTATTCTTTATCAGAACGTTCTTTATGTCTGCAATGTTCACATTCTTCCAATTCATTTACCTGCCTTTCTATATAATTCTGTTATGTGACCGTACATCTTATAACAATGTATATAATGCACTTCATAGAATATCATACAAGCAGCACCATGTATAGCATACCCCTGTATGGTATCTTTGTGAGCAAAATAATACACCCCGGCATCAGCTATGTCAAGGTGTATTTTTATCAAGCTTTAATACTTCTCTTATTTTCACCTGTGTCACACACAGATTATGCTGCACGTAATGTATAAAATCACCCTTTATTTACTCTGTAAACCCTTTGATAAAAACATAGGAATAATAACACCGGCTATAAATAATACCCAGCCGGCATCATGCAGCACTGTTCCGGATTTTGCAACAGATTCCAAAACGGCACCCACTGCCATTATAACGTAACATACCCCGGCTTTTTTATAATATGATTTTACAGATTCATCTGTATACTTTTGTTTCATGCCTTTTGTCATAAACGGAACATCTAATAACATCATAATGCCACCTATACAAAGGCAGACAGCTGCGATAATTACAACTCTCTGATATACTGTCATATTATTGTTCTCCTTGTCTTTTGTTATGATTTACTATACATAATTTATCTTATTACCTGCTTTTGAATATTTCATAGCTTCCTTACAATATACAGATGTGTTTACCAGCCATATTATACATACAACGAGTGCCGGCAAAAAACCCGTTCCAAATGCAAGTGCTGCAGGCTGCTCCACGATTATGCAGCATTTATCGGGCTAATCCGTGACTATATATCACAGGAAAATGATATTAACACAGCCGTAACACTTGCAATTAACCAAGCCATAAGCCATAATATTCTAAAAGAAGTATTATCAATGCATACAGCGGAGGTGCGTGACATGATTCTGCCAGAATATAACGAAGAACAGCATATAAAAAATGAGAAAAATATCAGCTATGACGATGGATTTAATGATGGAGTCGAGCGAGGTATTAGCCAAGGAACACAAATAGCAAATACCAAAGCAATAAAAAACATGATTAAACTTAATGTCCCAAAGGATAAGATACTGGAATGTTATTCGGAAGAAGAATATAATTCTGCCCTTAATGATACTGAGAATTAAATTTCTTGAATATATGCAAAATTTATGTCATAATAGCGTAGATTAAGAATACATATACAAAGAAAGGCGGATTTTTTATGTCAGAAATTCACAGTATAGATGCGGAGGACGATCAGTTCGCATATCGTTATGACACCCAGCTTTTAATTGACAAAAGAGACAAAGATTTGGATGAAGATGAAATTTCCGATTACATAACAGAACATTTTGAAGGCAACAGCCTTATCGCTGCCGGAGATGAAGATTTAGTAAAGATTCATTTTCATACAAATGAACCATGGAAAATCCTTGAATATTGCAACACTGTCGGTGAAATTTATGATATTGTCGTAGAGGATATGATTCGTCAGACTGCCGGATTACAAGGTTAATAAACAGGCTCCGCCAACACATAAGTGCCAGCGGAGCCTTGATTTACAATTAATTATTATTATTATTTACAGTTCTTCTTTTTTCTTCTTCCAGACATTACTGCAAATCCAGCAAACGATACCATGAAAAGCATTGACCAAAGAACCGGCTTTGCTGTATCTCCCGTCTGTGTAATATCTGTACCCTGATTATTATTTGTATCTGCAACTTCATTATTGACAATTGTAAAACTTGTAGATGCTATACCATCTTTCCATATAATTTCAAATACATGGCTTCCTACAGACAATGTCTTAATATAATCCGGCTTTAATGTGATTATTGTTGAGCCCTCTGCAACTGTATAATTCGTGGCATCAACGCTCACACCATCCACTTTAATTCTTATGAACTTGGCAAAATCACCATTTCCTTTTATCACAAGATTCATATCAGTATTCTGTGACCATGAACTGTCTGCACCGGCAATAATCTTATATTCCAACGGCACAAGTTTTTCAATATCAGCTTTTTCAAGAATTGTTCCGCAAACCTTACATTCTTTGTGTCTGCTTCCTTTCTCTTCAATTGTTGCCTCTTTATCTGTCATCCATTCACTTACGGTATGATTTGCGTTTACAACAAAATTAACCTCTGTGCTGTTACCTGCTTTATCATAAGCGATTACCTTATGCATTCCATCTGCTAAAATATATCTGCCATTAATTGATGTCAGCGTTTGCACATCATCACCAATTATATCAGTCACCTTGTCAAAATTGTCATCTGATATAGTAAATTCTACCTTTTCACAGTAGATTTCACCTTCTGCAACACCATCTATAACAGGTGTAGTTGAATCAATTACCACACCATCTGATGAAATATATGTTGCATTTCCTGCGTGGTCTTCAATTCTTGCAAAAACAACATACTTGTTATCGGGATTAACATTAAATGATGCTTTGTAATTCTTAAATTCTCCCGCTGTGAATCTCTTATCAAGTTCATCTGTTGTATAAGCCTTCGCTTCGTCTCCACTTGCAAGCAGATATGAAATCTTAACCGCATCTTCAGATAAATTAAAACCATCACTGCTATAACTGTCATCTGTTCCTGCAATTGTTACTTTCTGTGTCGCACTAAAGAAACGTCCGAAAGTTATTTTGTTAAGAAGTGTATTCCATGTATTATCACTTAACTTAATCTCACCTGTCGGCTTAATCGTATCTGCCTTAAAATCTCCGTGTTCCGCTTTACAGTCATCACATATTGCCTTTTTGAAATATGTAGCTGTTCCACCGGAACATTTTTCTGTTTCCTTATACGTGCAGCCTGAATTCGTACAAATCCTGCTGTGTGTATTGTCTCTGTTTGATGTCCATTCTGACATATTGTGTCCTGTTGCTGGTGCTGCCTCAAAATTTCCTTTTATTTGTGTCTCAAAATCGTTATATAAAGAATTCTTAAATCTAGCAACATATTCTATAATTTCAGGATTTGTACAATCTCTGTTTTGTACTACCACAATATCAGAAGCGGCTGTCTCTGAATCAGTATACTCACATATACTGCATTTTCTTACTGCAGTACATGTCTTATAATCATCCGACCATGTATAAGTATATTCACATGTATGGGATATCTCCTGGATTTTATAACCGTCACTCTTGTCACAATAAGATTTTGTACATTCTTTCCAGTGATTTATGCTATCACTGTGCCATACTGCATTATCGAATCCATGTGTATGAGTAACGATAATTTTAAATCTACATGTCTTTGTATCACCGTTTTTTGTATATGATACCGCAAGAATCTTTTCACCTACCGTATTCATATCCAATTCATCTGCATTTGTTGTATATCCTGTAATCTGCTCACTATAACCGTCTTCATAATATGCAGTTACCGTAATATCATCAACATTCAAAATTTCTCCTGCTTCATAAGCAGTTTTTTTCTTGTGGGCATCAAGCCTTGTCGGAGCAAGAGATGTATTATGTTCAATTACAAGCTTTCCGTCAGACAAAGCAATGTCATAATTTGATGTCACATCCTTTGAACCGTTTGTAATTGCTATACTGCTTACGCTGATTGTTCCGTTATCTGTAAGTGCCGTTGTACTTGCTTTAAGTGTAATCTCCGAAATACCGTCGCCTTCTGTCAAACCGCTTACATTATATTTTGTGTTATCAATATCATTTCCCCATACTATCTTCTGGTCATCAACTTTAACTTCAAGATCTTTTTTCGCAATAACTACTTTCTTTTCACCTGTAACCGTGCCATAGTTTGACTTTTCAATCTTATAGCAGACGGTATATTCACCCGCATCGGTAAATACAGGATTATTTGTGCTGTAAGTTTTTCCGTCCGTACTGTAAGTTACATTTGTCGAAGACGGACTCATAACATCAACGCTTATACTATGCGGTTTGCCGTCATATGTGCCGCTGTAATCCGTAGCGTTATACAATATCGTGCCGTTTTCCACAGTAAGCGTAATTACAGCTTCACCAGCCGCATAATTTCCGTTTGCCGCTGTTATAACTTTTACTTTAAAAATTCCTGTATTTTTAATATTTAAAATACTTCCGTCAAGTGTACCCTCACCGGTAACCGAACCGTCAGTCTCTTTTGAAACCAAAGAATAGACCGCTGTACCTGCATTACTGTCGATTGTAAAGTATTGTGACACATCAATATCCGACTCATCATACTCAAGTCCTGTATCTGTTCCCGTAATACTGACAGGTGTAGCCGCTTTATTTTTAATTACCGCTATACCTGTTGTCTCACATCCTACAGCTATTTCATAATCTTCTAATTTGCTAACATCAAAGCTCCATCTGAAAGTATTTTCTGCCGAAGGACTATCATTATAATCTCCCTCTAAAGTCCATGTAACATCAATTTCACCCGTAACAGGTTCCATGCTTCCGTCAAATGAAAGACCTGCCGTGTTTCCAAGTTCATCATTACTATCTAAAATACTGTCCTCTGTATAATATTGCGTAAATGTATTATCAGCAGGAACTACAGGTTTTTTTATGGTTGTAATCTTACGTTTATCTGATTCAAAGCCTCCTGTTGCACTAATAATTCCGTTTTTATCAACAACCTTTCCATCCACAAATTCTCTTCCGTTTATAAATATCTTTGTATACGGTGCCAATACATAACCTTCGGCAGGTGAAAATGTTAAATGTGCCTTATACTTAGCCGGATAGTAGTCCACCGTTGAACTTACAGCGTTTCCCTGTATATCCGTCCATGTGATTGCTGCATCTGCAATTCCCTCTGTATTACATTTTATATCTGTATCAAACTTTTCTTCTCCTTTTGGAGCATTGATTGTCGCATCAATCCTGTCTATAACTTTACCACTTAATGCATTTACGGCATATGCCATATCATCTTCTTTTGTTTCCAGCCAGATGTGGCATTTTGACAGGTCAATATCTTCAGATAAATTCAATGCCTCTTTAATATATGAAGATGTACATACATACTCTGCTGAATCCAACTCTGGGCTGCAATAAAACCAGTTACTTCCTCCGTCATTTCCCTGAACCATAAGAACCACACGACCTGAGCATTTTCCTTTTTTAGCAATAATCTTTCCTTCTCCGGCATCATAAGCTGCAAAACCAATATCTTTATTACCTCCGTCAAGTCGCAATGTCATAGCTGTTCCATCGTAAACAGTCCCCTTTGCCTCATCGGTCTGAGAGTAAAATGCTGTTGCTGATGACGCAAAAAGAACCGATGAAAGATTCAGATTGGAAGCCGCACGTACTGCACAAACATTCTCGGCACTTTCAAAGTACCTTGAGCCGACTTTATCACCGCAAACAGCTATAAGTGCACGATCTGTACCTGCCGTACGCAGCCAAAATGCACTGTCTTGACTGTTATTCCAAAATGTCCTCATTGGCAATATTATTTTGTCAAAAGTTCCTATCTTTATATCTAAATCACCATAACCGCCCCCGGGTACATATAATTTATCGGAAACAGTATATGAATCGGAATTCAATGTATCCCACATATTAAGCGTTGTAGCCTGCATCAGGGTTTTCTCTGTCGCGGTAAATCTGCTGCTGTCAGCTATACTCAACAAATTTTGTCTGAGTTCACATGCGCCGTAATGATCAGAACTTACTGTCGTAGGAACATAATCATAGTATGTATATGTTCCCATACCTTCCTGAAATGTTACATCATTATTATCAGGATTAAACTTGATTCCCGTTGCCAAAGGACTCACGGTAAAAATAACTGTATTATCACCATCTATATTGTTATCTTTTCCCAATATGTACCAAGAATATGCACCGTCTTCATTTTTACCTAATTCCAGCTTTCCGATACCATCAGGTGTTCCGTCATAATGTAAAACCGAATCCATCAATTGGTCTTTTGTTGCAAAAACCGTACTGATTTCTGCCGGTACAGCATAAGTTATTCTGTCCCCATCTGTTGTCTCAAGCCATATCTGACAATTTCTCCAATCAATATCATCAGAAATATTTAATGCACTCTGAATATCTGAAACTTTAACCGTATCCGTTTTGTCTATTTTTTTACTGTAATACCAGTCATTCGTTCCATCGTTTCCTTGTATCACAAGTGACACCGTATCAGAAATGCTTCCCTTTGTTGCTCTAATATATCCGTTCTCGAAGTTATAGTACACAGACCCTATATCCTTATTCTTTCCGTTAACCCGCAGTCTCATCGCTGTACCCTCTGCGATTGTGCCATACACCGCAGAATCAGAAGTAGCTGCCGTGGCTGAAGACGCAAAAAGAACCGTTGCCAGATTCAGATTGGCAAGAGGACGTACTCCGAATTTTTCGTCCACATCATGACCTTCTATTCGATACGAATTCTTTATTTCATCGGGATTCGCAGTAAGTCCTATAGTTGCACCTCTAGGTGTACGTATCCAAAAACGTTCTCCGACAGCCCAATAAATGCTGCTTGCTATTTTCTTTGTATTAGTATATACTGCTATCAGCAGTTCTTTCTGACTAGAATCATATAAATTACAACCTGGAGCATATAACTTATCCGATATAGTATAGCTTTTATTGTTTAAACCCTCTATTGTTACTTCTACCTCATTCATTATAGCCTTCTCTGCATCGGAAAAGTATGTATCATTGTCATCTCTTACCATATCCTGAAGAACTTTCCTTAACTCACTTGCACCATAGTGACTTGCATATACTTCTTGCGGAGCATTATTTCCATAATTTCCGTACTCCTCCTTATATGTTTTTGTTGTCGAACCTGAAGATATGTCCTCAAATATCTGTTCTTTTTTTATGGAATCGGCTGCAAAAATAATTGTATTATCCTTTACATTATTTACACCCCCATCCTTTCCAAGAATATACCATTCCTGTATATTTCCGTCTTCGTCATTACCAAATGCCAGTTTACCGACAATATCCGATATTCCTTTATAATTCGGTGTAAATGTCTTATCCATCAACTGTTCCTTTGTCGCATACGCCGTTACGCTCGGCTCCTTGCTTCCTGCTGCCGCCTGCACCTTGCTCACACTATGTGGCATAAACGGAACAAGTCCCGCCATTAATGCAGTTGACAGTATAACTGCCGTTCCTTTTTTGATTTTTTTAATTAATCTCATATAAGTCCCTCCTTTGTATATAAATATTATTAATATCAAACGCACAATAAAAGTATCACGAGAAGATAATATATCTTAACAATATTATACATTAAACAGCATAAAAAAAATGCCATTTGCACGAAATGACATTTTTTCAACACGAATGATATTAATTTGTCAGAACACAAATTTCATCACACTTATTTATTAATTTTCGATAATCCCAATATATCTTTTTGAACTGCCTCAAGATCTAAAACAGATATATCATTATTCCCTTCTGATAGAAGTGCTGCCTTTTCATATACTCCTGTTAATATATCAATTCCTAGAATAGATTTTTGTATTAATTCCATATCTAACACATCTATCAATCCATTTCCATCTGTATCTCCTTTAATTACCACCACAGCTTTATCCATAACACTGCCGCTTTTTATTAATTGAATCTCACAACCGGTACCTACTTTATCACTATTTGTTAATTCATTTCCATCCTTATCGCATATTTTTACATCGTCAAATTTATCACTAACATCTTTAGCTGAAAGATTCTCTGATAATCCTAATACCAATTGAACATCCGAATTATATGTTTTATCAATCTTAATTTCTTCGTCTTTTATAACATCTGATAAAGTTTTCTTAGCCAAATTATTAAGTCTCAGAACTGTACCATCTTCACATATAACAATATATAAGTCGCCTGTTTTTATACAGTGTTTATAATTATTTAACATCAATTTTCCATCATATGAATACAAATTGTAATAAAATGTGGTGGATTTATCTTCGTTATATCTGTAATAATGGATTATAAAATATGGATATTCATTAGATGTATTTGTTAAAGCAACATCTATATTTTTATTATTTTCATCATTATATAATTCATCTAGATTTATATCTACCTCATTACCTTCAGGGTCATACAACCCACATCTATTATCAATTTTATCAGTATAATATCCTGTATCACCTATGTACTTAACTGTTGTCTGTGTTGTATATATTATTTCTTTATATGAACCATTATTATTTACATTATATTTTTTGCCGTCTTCCGTATAGTAGTAACTTGAATAATTTTTACTATCACTATACCATTCCATGTCGGGCATTTTTTCAACAATTTTTTCAGATGAAAAATCATACATTTTGTTTATTCTGTAATAAAATGTTTTACTTGCTCCGTTAATATCAATATTTTTATCTACAACATCATATGAGCAGATTCCCTTATCATCATATCCCAAATTTCCTCTTAATACCTTGACATCAGTAAAGTTACTCTCTTTTGAAACAAATAAATTACAATCTTCGCCACTACTATTATATTTATATAAAATTCCTGCATTATATATTGTTTCATAATAGTAATTTGGGGCTACCCCTTTTATATTTTTTACCGTCTCATTACATAAATCTCTTATTTGCTTCATATCTTTTTTTATATTACCATTATTATAATAATACCAGACATCTCCATTATCATCTTCAAATACAGCACCATTATAATCTCTATCATATTGCACAAATTTCATACTTTGCTGTGGCCAGCAATGTCCACTTGAATCTCTTATTATTGACTTTCCATTGCTATCTGTAATCTCTATGTTATCCCCATACATAGAGAAATACTTCCAATTACCATCAATAAAAAACTGTTCGTCCATGTTCTCATTATAAAATACAGCTTTATCTTCCCTCATACTGCATATATATTTATATCTTTTATATCTGCCGTTTTCTACACACACTTTGCCTGTGTCAAAATTAATATATACAAAAAAATTACTATAATCCAATATAATATATTTATAATCGGATTTTGTTTTAAAATCTGGATCAAAACCTGTTTTACCCTGATACATTTTCTTACCGGTCATATCATATACAGATACACTGTCATCGCTATGACTTATTATCATTCCTCTATACAATAATTGATAGCTTTTTCCTATCAAACTAACCTCTGTAACATTTTCATCAGAAAATACAAGAGTTCCATCCTCTTTTACCACTTCATATTTATATGTTTCATCTGCCTGTTTTGTATACAATCCATAGTATGCTTCTTCATTAATATTATATACCTGAATATCATCGTACCAATTCTTTTGCAAAAAACTTACTTCTGCTCCATTATAATCTATTGCTCCGATTTTTCCATCTTTCCCAACTAAAGCATAATTATAAAAAGAACCTGATAAATATCCGAAATAAATATTATCTGCTTTTACTGTTCCATCTTCATTCTTATTTTTTATATCTTTTTTGTTACCTTTTTCATCCATATATGTTATAACTGTATCTTCATTTACACTATAACAATAACGGCAATTTGTTCCGCTGCCTCTAGATGATTGTGCATCACTTAATAACACTACACCTTTTCCCCATATATTAGCTTCATCATACTTTTTATTGCTTATAATCTGAGCATAATTATCCTTAATATACTTATTAGTATCATCTGTGCTTAAAACCTGCTCATCAGTAATTTGCTCTGCATTAATTTTCTCGGTTCTTACTATACTGTTAATACCAATTGTACCTATGGCAATTGCCGCTGCCAGTATTGCCGATATGGTTTTTCTCAAAGTTCTTTTTACCATTTTATTTTCCTCCTATTCCTAATAATCCCCCAGCTGCTCCACAACCGGGGGATATTTATACTACTCAATGCTGATTAATCATTTCTATTCCAAGAATATTTTTCTGAACAGCCTCTATATCAAACACTGACACTTCATCTGCATCACTCAGCAAAGCAGCTTCTTTATATGCTCCCGAAAGTTCCTCTCCTATTCCAAGGATTGATTTTTGAATAGCCTCTATGTCAAGAACATCAATAGTTCCTGAACCATTGCTACTGTCTTTTTTATAAATCGCTTATTTAACATATTGTTCCTCCTTGTAAATTTATTCCATATACACTTGAAATATTAATTCCTAATAACAGCCAAAATATTGGATTTACCGTAACCATGCTATCATTAAAGAATGAATATATAACAAATGCAATTATTGATACTATACTAGCTGCCGCTATTTCTCCCAGATAATTGTTATCATGCAGCAACGATGCATTAATCAAGGAAACACTTTTAATACAATTAATAGACGCTAAAATTATTAATATAATTACAGCTGCCAATGCTATGCAACCTTCTTCCACAGCAGTCTGAAGATACATATTATGTGGTTTATCAATAACAAACCGACTGCTTCCATGTGTATTAGCAAGCCCTACATAATCATTTTGTGGAAAATAAAATGAAAATGTTCCCGCACCATGTCCGCATATAAAAGTATTCTTTAATAAAGGGAATGTATTAACCCACATATATCCACGACCTGTAAATAAACTATAAAATTGTTGTCCTTTCCTGTTCGTTATTGATACATTATCTATCATAGAACCATCCTGACCAACGCCGTAAAATCTACCATCTGAAATATAAAATATGAAACCATCCTTATATCCGGCATCTACAACAATCTGTTTATATGAATTCACACTAACACTTATCATATCAAAGAATTCTGCATTCAGATGTATGCTTCCATCCTTTTCAATTGCCTGAATCACTTGTCCATTTTCATCATAAAAAGAAAGATTATTATCTTTTACCTCTATTGTAAGCGTATGACTATCAGATATAAGATTTAATTTATTTTCTTCAATTTTAATATCTGATAATAAAAATATACCCTTGTTATCATCCACGGAATACGATGTATTTTTTATAATATTTGTGCTGACATCATATATTTTTCCATGGGTAAAGATATTAACAATCAACAAAATAATCGCTGTACTTATAGGTACGACCAGAATTTTGCACCATTTCCACAATGTACTTTTCGACTTTACCACTTTAATAAAATATGTTGTTGCAATCACTATAATTTCCATTATCATTAAATAAAATGATGCCGACGATCTGGCACATAATATTGAAAAAATCATTCCTGATGATAATATTCCATAGATTACATTATGCAACATTCCTTTTGCTCTAAGAAAAAATACGAGTGAAAATGGCAATAATAACAGACAAAATCCACCATAATAATTGGGATTATAAAATGTTAATGACGTCATATCTGTAAATTGTGTTACCTGTAATGTGTCCGCAATATACCTATATTCTTTAGATGATATAAATATTTTTACAAACGGTATTTCTAATAAAGGTTTATAAAAAAATTCTACGCAATTCAATATAATTGTTATACTCATAAGGATACAAATCATGTTCTTTAAACACTTACAGACACTTTCGTAACAAAAATAATTCATGCCTCCGACAAATATCACCATATATGATATAAGTACATATGCACTTTCAAATTCTGATGGACTTCCACTTTTTACCACAGCCGTATATTTTGAAAAAGCTGCTGATATTATTGTCATAACTATGTACACAAGCACACATATTAAAAACTTAATGTTACCCTTATATCGTACAGGTGTATTTTTTAATACATTATCCGGAAAAATATTTTCTCCGACAATCATAACAATAATTAATACTGCCATAGTAATTACTATTATCGACTTACAATATAAAAACACATCTACTATATATCCCTCGGTATTTTGAAAGTATTTAGATGATACATCATCTAATTTTATTACTTTTAATTTTGTAATCCATGGCAGAACAAGCATAAATATCATTATCAAAAATGCTTCAACATTCTTATAAAATGGAATATCTCTATTTTTCTTCATTATACATTTATATGCTTTTTCACCATCCTTTTCTCTTGTAAATCAGCACACACACCACAGCTATAACAACTGCCACCATTACAGCTATTACAAAAGTTGTAATTGACACGATTTTATTTTTACTGTTTTTATCTGCCAATAAATTAACTTTTTCCTGATTTTCGCTTTTATTATCACTAACACTCTCTGTAATATCTTCAATACTGCTTATGCTGTCTGATTCATATGTTTCTTTTTCATTTAAAGCATTCTGCTGTATGGTGATTTGTTCATCATCTGATAACAAATCACCATCAGAATTATATTCTCTCAAACCTACAGCATCATCACCGGCTATCACTCCAGCAGATAAATTCATAACATATTCAACATTAGAAATATATCTTACGGACGGTGTAACTGAGCCATCCTGAATAACAATTTTACCTGCCTTTAGTACATCTTTAATTCTTTCCAATGTATCTATATTTTCTTTAACATCAAATACCAAAGAAAATAAATCTGTACTACCTTTCTTTAAATGTTCTTCAACATCCACATACTGATATTTTACATTGCCATTTTTATTTACATCTATATGAGAAAATCCCATACTTCCGGTTTTCTTTGCAATTTTTTTTACAGTTTCTATCTTAGGTTTTATAACATCCGAATCATAAACAAGTTCAATAATCATAGTCGTTATATCACCTGTAAATTGATCATTATAATTATCTAAAGAAACCGTTATACTCATCTTTTCATTATCCGAATATGATTCCGCATCCGTTGTTATGTTTATATTAACTATCTGCTCTGATTCGGTATAATTTTCCTTCGCATTGATTTTATCTGTAAATCCGAGTATTAATATATTCACAAAGCATATAATTATTATTATTTTTTTATATTGATTCATTATTACTACGTATCTTTTTTCTTTTTGAAACTGTCACAGAAAATATTCCCGCTGAAACCACAAGCATTGCTATTATTACCATAAGTAATGATGTATCACCTGTTTCAACAGAAGAATTTCCATCTTCATTATCAAATATTGTATTATCCGTATCAGAGTCATTGCCAATATTATTATCCTCATTTATGAGTCTATTAATTGTATTTTCAAGATTCTCAAGAGATACAATATCTACCTGTGCCTTTTCAACATCAGATAATTCTTCATACAAATTTCTTAAAGCTTTTATTGAATCGGCATCACTCTTTGTAATTTGCTTATCCAAAAGAACTTTTAATGAACTCTTATACGAATTAACCGCATCCCATGTCTTTACATTAACCTCTAAAGATGTTTCCTTTACAACTTTATTTCCTGTATATGTAATCACAATCTTCTGTATTCCGGCCTTGCTTAAATCATCACCGGAAATCTTTACAAATTCTGTTATATTTTCTCTCGTTCCATTATTATATACAGCTTCTACTTTTAAACCGTCAGAAACAAACTTTTGACCTTCAAGATATATAGTCTGAGGCATATCTACAATATCTATATCAACAAGTATCTTTGCCTTGACCTCATAAGTAAATGTCTGCTTAACTCCGTCAATAACAACTGTCGCAACTGCATCTCCTACTTTGCTTGTATCAGCTGTAACCATATCATCTATAACTTTGACAATACCTTTGGTTCCATTGTTATATACAACATCTGCTGTTATATCTGATATGTCAAGCTTCATTCCCTCGGTTACACTTTTTCCTTCTGCACCATTAAGCGTGAAAGAGATTGCTTTTTTTGCAATTACATTAGCATTAAACTTGGCTGTCAGACCTTCTACTTTAACTATAACATCTATTTTACCAACTTTATCTGTGTTATATATAAGCATATCCTGTGTTATCGCAATATTCTTAACGCTTCCATCATTATATGTAATATCTGCAGACATTTTTTCTGTGTTGATTTCATTTCCCTCAAGAACATTTACTTCGTCAACTCCATTAAGCTTAACTGACTGTGGTAACTTTTCAACCACATTAATCGTAAATGAAGTTGTCATATTTCCATAAGTCACAGTTACAATCTTTTTTCCAACTGTTGTAAAATCGACTTTGCTGCACATATCCGACGTTACATTGATTAATTCACTCGTATTGTTATTATACATTGCTGTTATTTTTGCTCCTGTAACATCAAGTGTTCTATTACCTACAACATAATTAACAACATCTGGTTCTGCATTTATACTAATGCTTTCCAATGATTTTTGCTCTACAGTAATATCAAATGTTTTTGTTATATTTCCAATCTTAACCTGAACTGTTGCAATTCCGACTTTATCTTTATTATAAGTAATCATATCTTTTGTTAATTTTATATTTTCAGACGTACCATCATCATATATAACATCAGCTGACATATCTGTAATATCTAAGTCGGTTCCTTCTATAATTTTCTTATTATCAACACCACTTAATTCAAAATCAACCATCTGTTTATCTACAACTTCAATTTCAAATACAGCTGTTTTTCCATCATAATTTACTGTAACTGTTTTCTTTCCAGGTGTGGATAAATCAACATCACTACACATATCTGATGTTAAATCTACCTGTTCTGTTGTTCCATTTGTATAATGAACCTTTATTTTTCCTCCTGTTACATCTAATGCACTACTACCTGTAAAATAAGTTGTTTTTACAGGCTTTTCTAACACTTCAATTTCTGATACTTCTTTTGCTATTACATTAACAGTTGCTGGTGTAGAATTAACAGTATATGCATATTTGTCTCCCTTAGGAAGCTTAAAATTTTTCAATATAAGCCTGCTATAATCTACATCAAAAGATACCGTACTGTTCTCCTTTACATCATCCTTTACCTTCAAAGTAAAACTATATATATCTGATGTTGCATTATTCCCTGATTGTTTATATATTCTCTTAACAACATCTTCATCATCTGGATCATAAGATACTGCTGATTTTACCTTTTTTTCTGATGCGTAATAATTAATTCCTACATTATTTACCAGTCCTCCCTCTTTTGACACAAACTCAAATATATCTGTATCAATAGGAACTGCCACCTGATACTCGGAAATGAGAGGATTTGTGTCTCCTTCAATACTTGACTTAAAACTATCAATTGAAACAGTTACCTTAAACTCTTCTCCGGGTCTTAACTCTGCCTTATCAGTTTTAACGGAAAGAGTAACATCTGGTTTTGAATTATCTGAATTTGCTTTAACAAATGAAATCCCCAGACTATTACATAATCCAACAATAAGAACAAGTGATAAAAATAATGCTAATATTTTCTTTTTAAATATTCTCTTAGACATAATTCTCCTCCTATCTTATATTTTACTTAAAATACTTTTTGCACCTATATAGGTGCAAATTCATCTTACTACTTACGCATAATAAAGTCAATTGCTAATTTGATGAGTATTTTTATAAATTTACCATTTTATTGTCAGCAAATTATGAAAGGCTTAGTGTGAGGAATTTTATGGATGAAAAATATGAACAAAATTTTGGAAAAAACATACGTCAAATAAGAAAAAAGAAAAAACTAACACAGGAACAACTCGCTGCACAACTGCAAATTAATGGATGTGATATAACTCGAAGTGCACTTGCAAAAATTGAAGTTGGACAACGCCATTTATATCCGGATGAAATACGTACTCTTAAAGAAATATTAGATGTAACTTTTGATGATATTTTTTACTTTGATTAACTAACTCTACAATAATTTAAAGGACTGATGTTCAATAGACACTTTCATCCATTGAACATCAGTCCTTTAATTGCTTTTTCTTCAGTTTTCTCACCGCCTTCACCACAAATAACAAAAGGCTCCCGCAGGAGCCTTTCTGACTATGGGCTTCTCAAGTTTCCATAGTGCAATCACTAGGTATAGTATATTCTTTTCAAATAAATTCACCAAGAAAAATATACCTATTTTAGTTTATGTAAATTTCACTAATATAATTCATCTATTGTATTAAATATACATAAGTTTCTGTTTCATAACTTTTTATCCCTACTTATTCCACAGAATTCTTTCGTTCCCTGTTTTCAGCTCCTGCCGTCGTTCCGGATGATGATTCCTCCGATGCTTTTGTTGTGGGATTCTCACCTGTTCCGGTCTCGCCCTCTGTCGGTTTTTCTGTCGGCTTTTCAGTCTCTTCCTCTTTCTTTAATACAGTAAGAGTAACCTTCCTGCTTGTATAACCTTCTTTCGGATCAATGAAACTATACTCTATTGTATACACGCCAGGTGTCACATTAGCGTCTTCAATAGTAACTTCATCACCATTGGCATTTTTTATTACATAATCCAAATCTTCATCGTAACCTATAGAGTTCGTTGCCTTAACACCGTTCCATATGTCAAAAGCACCTTCCGATTCTGTAACAGTCACATTATCTGACGGAACTTCTATCTTAGGTTTCTGAAGCCCGTTTACCTGATAATTTGCATATCCGAAAAATGCGATATTCATATCTACATAACCATCAATGCCGTCTACAGTATTAGTTACGCCGTACTGCCACATATCAAAGTGATAGTCAAAGTTCGGAAGCACATCACCATACTGCCAGCGTCTTGATGTATAGTAATAATCGCCAAGGTATGCAGCCATCCATACTTTATACTTATTAGAAATCTGTGCACCGTTAAATGCATCATACCAGCGGTATTTATTAGAATATACCATTGGTTTATAACCTGAAGCTGCTATTACATCACAGAATGTCTCACATACTTTTGTAATAGTATCATAGCTGCCATCGCCATATGCTAATTCCCAGTCAAATGCAACCGGATATGTAATCTGATATCCTCTTATAAGATTTACACAGAAACTTGCCTCCCTGTATGCAGTCTCAACGTCTCTTGCTCCTGAATAAAAATATATGCCGACCTGAATTCCATTAGCCAGAGCACCCTGGATATTCTGCTGGAATTTTCTATCTTCATAAAGTCCGTCGTCACCGCCGCCGCACTTTATCATGGCAAATGTAATTCCTGAATTGGCAACCCTTGTCCAGTCAATATCACCCTGCCATCTTGATACATCTATACCATGAACAAGCTGTCCGACTTCATATATCTGATCAGACTTTGGTGCTTCTGGAGCAGGCGGATCTTCTATAACTTCGTCTTCATTACGCTCTGGTTCAGTCGAATTATCATCAACTATTTCCAATTCTTCAATTGGAATAATCTCAATATCGCCTGATTCAATCATATCTGTAATCTGTTCTTCGTTCATATCCTGAGGTGCAACTTCCTCTTCTGTATGCTCTTCTGTTTGCTCTTCCGTTACTTCCTCAGTGTGCTCAGTTGTTGTTTCTGTAACAACCGCCTTTAATGTAGCAGGTTCAGTCTCTGTAGGAACTGTCTCTGCAACAACAATCTGTCTGTTATTATTTGCGTGATTAACGTAAACCGCCGTTGCAACTGTTCCTGTAGTTCCAACAGTAACGACGCAGCCCGCTATTATACATGCCTTCGCATGTGTGACCGCCATAATTTTACAAAATCCCGTAAATTTCTTTCCTGTAAGTGCCAGCTTACTTACTGCCTGTGCCAGCCAATTTTTCAAAATAAAACCTCTTTTCCCCTCAGCAGAAACCTGCATATATAGCAATAATCTGCATTAGCATATAATTATTTTACAGTTAGTATATTTTATATACTCGCTATATCTGACATACTACACCATAAATCCGCTTAATTCAAGGGGTTTTTCACATTTAATACAATTTTGGATAATATTATACATATTTATACAATTATTAATTAAATACAACTCTTATAGTTGTACCCTTACCGACTTCACTCTCAAGTTTCAGTTCAGCATTAGGATGTTTTGCAACAATATGCTTTACAATAGCAAGGCCAAGACCTGTTCCGCCTGTTGATTTTGAACGGCTCTTATCAACTCTGTAGAAACGTTCAAATATGCGTTCCTGATGTTCTTTCGGAATTCCTATTCCGTTATCCTTAACTTCAACAAATGTTTTACCATTATCTTCATCAACCGTAACTTCAACTTTTCCACCTGGATTATTATATCTTATAGCATTATCGCAAAGATTATATATAAGTTCGTCCATCATCTGTCTGTTTGCCTTAACTGTCCGGTTGCTTCCTTTAATTGAAAGAGTCACATTATGTTTATCCGCACTCATCTGAAGCATATCAACACAGCTTTCTGCAATTTCATACAGATTAACATTCTCAAATATATCCTCTCTTACCGTAACATCAAGTTCTGATAATCTTATTATATCATTGATAAGTGTGAGAAGCCTGTTAGAGCTTTTATGTATTTCTGCTGCAAAACGGACAACATCACCATCGCTTGCCATACCACTCTCTATAAGCTCAGAATATCCCGAAATTGAAGTCAGCGGAGTCTTTAACTCATGTGATACATTTGCAGTAAATTCCTGTCTCATATTGGCATTCCGCATAATATCTTCATGTTGTTTTCTGATTGTAGTCACAAAAGGAACAAGCTCCTTATAAACTTTTATAGAATCCGAGGCATCAAGATTTCCCGCAAGTCTCTCTATCGGTCCTACTATGCTCTTAGTAAGGAAATTTGATAAAATCACACACAAAATAAACAAATTCACACAGAGAACAAGCATAACAGGAACCGCCTTTGCTATAACACTCGTAAGACTGCTCACTTCCTTTGAAACACGCAAAACACAGCCATTATCAAGCCTTACCGCATAATAAAAAGCACTTTTCCCCATTGTCTCTGATTTTCTTATTGCCTCACCACTGCCATCTTCAAATGCTTTCGCAATCTCTGGACGCTTCCTGTGATTTTCCATATAACCGACATCTGCATTTGTATCATATAAAGCTTTTCCTGATGCATCCACAAACGTTATACGAAGATGTGAATTATTATTTTGTAATGCCGATTCCATACTGTTGTTATCGGGGTCAGTCACTATCTTCCATGCATCAGAATCAACCATCAAATCAGTATATGTCTTTAAATCTCCGACGACTTCCTTTTTTATAAGTTCATAAAACACAACACTTGATATTGCTACAGTTGCAATTATTGCGAGCAGTGTAAGAAGCATATATTGAATATTAATTCTTTTTTTTAAACCCATAATCAGCCTCTGTCATCTACATCAAGGTAATATCCTACATTTCTTACTGTTTTAATATAACACCCTACAACGCCCAGCTTTTGTCTGAGTGTCTTAATATGGACATCCAAAGTACGCGACTCACCCTCATAATCTAAACTCCAAACTTTTTCCATAAGATTATCTCTTGAAAGAACAATTCCCTGATTTATTGCAAGATACCTAAGAAGTTCATACTCCTTAAAGGTAAGCTCTACCGGCTTATCATCCACATATGCAACATGCTTTTCATCATCTATAAAAAGCAGGCCTATTCTTATAAACTTTTCTTCTTCCATTCCACCCACACGGCGGAGAAGTGCCTTGACTCTTGATATAAGCTCCATTACACCAAATGGTTTTGTAAGATAATCGTCAGCTCCCATATCAAGCCCTTTTACTTTATCTATCTCTGTAGTTTTGGCTGTGACAAGTATTACTGGAACTCTTCTTGTCTCCGGTGTGGCACGCATTTTTGTAAGAATCTGAAGCCCATCCTCATCAGGGAGCATAATATCAAGAAGAATAAGGTCAGGTATACGCTCAATCACTTGCTTATGAAATTCCTTTCCACTTGCACACTCTACAATCTGATGTCCTGCATTCTTCAATGCAAAGCTTTCTATTTCGCTAATATTCTTATCATCTTCAACTACATATATGAGTGCCATAACTCCTCCATTCCGCATACCTGCCAATTAATCATCAAGCTTTGACTGCTGCAGGCTGCATATCATTTTCAGTAAATTTTCTTGTCTCAGGTAACTTATATTTTTCCTTATATAAAGCATACTGTTTTCTGAATTGCTCATTATCTTCACGTTTCATGATTCCAAGATACTCATGTGTCTCAAAACCTTCCTGCTTTATCTCAATTATGCAGACACCGATATTAGAGCAATGGTCTGCTATTCTTTCATAATTAGTAATTATGTCCGAATGTACAAAACCAAGTTCAATTGTACATTTGCCTTCTCTGAGCCTTCGTATGTGACGTGCTTTTAATTCCATGTTCAAATCATCTATAACTTCTTCAAGCGGCTCAACTTTTGTCGCTTCATTGATATCTTCTGCCTTAAAAGCATCAAAAGCCATATTTACAATATCTCTTACTGCCTCTGTAAAAATTCTTAGTTCAAGTGCCGCTTTTTCTGAAAAATGCATGTTTTTATCAAACATTTCCCTTGCTGCATTTACAAGATTGCATGCATGATCTGATATTCTCTCAAAATTTCCTATGCAATGCAGAAGCATGTTAAGCGTCTCTGAATCCTGCTCTGTCAAATCACGGCTGCTTAATTTCATAAGATATGTCCCAAGTACATCTTCATATTTATCAACACGTTCTTCTATATCACAGACATCACCTGCTTTTTCTTCACTAAAATCTGAAAACAAATCTAGTGATTTAAACAATGCTTCTCTTGACAAATCAGCCATATTATTAGTTACCATTCTGCAATGTTCCATCGCAAGGCTTGTCTTATCAAGAAAACGCTCATCAAGAAGGTCAAAATCCATGTTGGCATCAATTGTTTCTTCTCTTTCCTTATCATCCCTGACCGAAAGACATGCAAGTTTCTCAAGTCCCTTGCCAAACGGTAAAAGAATTATTGTTGCAAATATATTAAATACACTGTGAATCGTTGCAATTCCTACAGGTGTAGCTCCCTGTGACAAAAATTCAAAATGTATAAATGCATTAATAAGATAAAACAGACACATAAAAACAAGTGTACCAATTATATTGAAATAAAGATGAACAAGTGCTGCCCTCTTTGCATTTTTCTTAGCTCCGATAGCTGAAATCATCGCTGTGACACATGTACCGATATTCTGACCCATAATAATAGGAAGTGCTGTTGCAAATGTAACGCTTCCTGTTGCACACAAAGCCTGAAGAATACCGACAGAAGCCGATGAGCTCTGGATTATTGCTGTAAGTACAAGTCCCGCAAGCATACCAAGCACCGGATTTGAAAACATGGTAAGTATATGTGTAAATTCCGGCACATCTGCGAGCGGTTTTACAGCCGAACTCATTGCTTCCATTCCATACATAAGAATTGCAAAACCTACAAGTATTTTTCCGATGTCATGCTTTTTTTCTTTTTTACAGAACATAATCATAATAACACCGATAATTGCAAGAATCGGAGAAAATGACATTGGTTTCAACATGTTTATAAAAAAACTGTCCCCTTGTATTCCTGTAAGACTTAACAGCCATGATGTAGCTGTTGTACCAATATTGGCACCCATAATAATTCCGACTGCCTGATGCAGCTTCATTATTCCGGAATTAACAAAACCAACAACCATAACTGTTGTTGCAGATGATGACTGGATAACGGCAGTAACTCCGGCTCCGAGAAGCACACCCTTAATCGGATTTGAAGTAAGCTTTTCAAGAATTGACTCGAGCTTTCCTCCCGATGTCTTAGAAAGTCCCTCACCAAGCAGATTCATTCCATACAGGAAAAGTGCCAGACCGCCAATCAATGCTATTGCATTAAAAATACTCATATGTTTCCTCCATACAGGTGAAAATCACCTTAAATGCTTTACTTATTTTTTACATTTTGGAGTATAATTCAGCCATCTGAAATCCATATCAAATTTATGTAAAATCTATGTAAAATTTCATATGGATTTTACTTTCCTTTTTCTCCGGGATGAGTTCCGGTTATTGAAAATATTACCCATTCAGAAATATTGGTTGCATGGTCTCCTATCCTTTCAAGATATTTTGCAACCATCAGCAAATCTGTTGCCTGCTCCCCAACATCGACATTTTCATGAATCATCTGTACAAGCTCTGTTTTTACTTTTGAAAACAGGTCATCCACAACATCATCTCTTTTAATTACAGAGTCTGCCTCTTCGATATCTTTATTTACAAATGCTTCAATGCTCTTTACAAGCATAATCATTGTCTCTTTTGCCATCTGCTGTATGTGTTCAAGCTTTTTAATATATGATTTATCTGCAAGTGCAATTGTTATCTCAGAAATATCTGTCGCATGGTCACCTATTCTCTCCATATCAGTAACCATCTTTAATGCAGACGATATAAGCCGTAAATCTTTTGCAACAGGCTGCTGCTGTAAAAGGAGTTTCAGACACAAATCCTCAATCTGTCTTTCCTGCTGGTCAATTTCATCATCAGACTCAATAACCCGGTTTGCAAGTTCAACATCCTGATTTACCATTGCTTTGACTGCTGTCTCAATTGACTTTTCAATCATGCTGCCCATCTCAATAAGCTCATTATTAAGTCTTACAAGTTCCCTGTGAAATCTGTTTCTCATAATAAATCTCCATTCCATTATATATGACTGTGCATATACTAACAATGGAATGTAAAATCTACTATCATGTTTTTGTAAAATACACGTAAATTATGAAAAAGCGACAGGAATCTATGTGAATTAATGAACCCTGATTACACCTGCAATTTCTGATATGACAGACATTCCTTCAAATATTGCCATTGCATCATTAAAATTCTTTTCTTCAACTTCATCGGTTATAATTACAAGTTCTGCAACACCGCTGTTTCTTCTCTTCTGCACAACCTGTGCTATACTTACATCATTGTTGCCAAGTACGCTAGCAATGTTGGCAAGAACACCCGTTTTATCCTTAGCTTTAATTCTTAAAAAGAACTTACTCTTTGTCTCCTCAATTTTCTTAACGTATAACTTTTTATAACAGCTGCATCCAATTCTTCCGCAGCAATCACATACAATATCTCTCATAACATCGATTATGTCACCCATAACAGCACTTGCTGTTGGCATCTCGCCGGCTCCGCGTCCCATAAACATAGCATCGTCCATCGCATCACCATGTACAAATACGGCATTAAATGCATCTTTAACTGTTGCAAGAGGATGATTTTCATCTATAAGCATAGGATGAACTTTCACCTCTATCTGACCGTCTACATTTCTTGCAACACCCAGAAGTTTGATTACATATCCGAATTCTTTTGCATATCTTATATCATCAGCGGAAATTTTTGTGATTCCCTCTGTGTACACCTGTGAAAATGTCACTCTTGAATTAAATGCTATTGATGCCATGATTGCAATCTTTCTTCCGGCATCATAACCTTCTACATCAGCCGTTGGGTCTGCCTCTGCATAGCCAAGTTCTGTGGCTTCTGCAAGTGCATCTGCATAATCCATTCCTTTTTCTGTCATCTTCGTAAGAATATAATTAGTCGTTCCGTTGACAATTCCCATAACTTCAGTTATATGATTGCCCGCCATGCTCTGTTTTAATGGGCGAATAATCGGAATTGCACCTGCTACAGCCGCTTCAAACTGAAGGTCATTACCTGATTTTTCAGCCGCAGACATAACCTCTTCCCCATATTCAGCAAGTAAATCCTTATTAGCTGTAACTACCTGCTTTCCGGCATTTAATGCTTCGATAACATATTTTTTTGCCGGTGTAATTCCACCCATAAGTTCAACTATAATATCTATTTCAGGATCATTTATTATTGAATTCCAGTCATCCGTAAGAATCTCTGACGGTATTCCCTTACGCTCTTTATTTACATTTCTTACAAGCATCTTTTTAATGACAAGTCTGGCACCTGTCTTGTGAAAAATGTCTTCCTCCATTGCCTGTGCGAGTTTGTATACACCGCCTCCGACTGTTCCTGCTCCCAAAATTGCCGCATTAATAACTCTGTTTTCCATTTTCTTCTCCTTTAATTAATTCCATACACTTCTTTTATTGAAACAAGTGCATCAATAAAAATTCTTCCTGTTATTTTTTCCTCATTTTTCCTGAATTTATCAAGCATTTCTTCTGCCTTTGTCATTTCATTATTTTTTATGTACATTTTATAGTCAACTGCAGCATTATAACAATCCGAAAATGCATAATAATTTTCTTCCTCTTTAGTTATCTTTCTTCCCACACCCTTGTTGTACTCTATCTTGTCAGTCAACATTCCGTATTCATTATCTATAAAGCACTGGAAAAGTGTTTCTTCGCTATAACCTTTCTGCCGTCCGGTAATTCTGAACACATCCTCCATGATATTTGATGTGAGTGGAATAATGACAAGAACTGCTATAACTGTAACGGCAATCATTAATTTTACCTGAAGCGGTCTTTTGCTTTTTTTAATTTTTTTGTTCATCATCAAACATCCTCCTTGAAAGAAGCGTTATAATATCTGTCTGTGATTTTTCTGGCAAACCTGTTATATCATCATCAGTAAAATTACAGTATGCTTTTAAAAACATATATATCTTATCTGTTATGTCATCAATATATGGAACTGACTCTTCAGCCCTGTTTCTGTATCTGCTGGTGTTATTTATTATGTCTTCTGCATTTCTTATTGCCCTTGACGCATTTGACAGTGCAGTCTCTGTATAATACGAATTTTCCTGTCCCGGGTCATACAACGAACAGATGCTTACTCTCAAATCCCTGTAATAATATGCCATATTATAAAAATCTGACCAGCCATATCTCTCACTGCTGTCAAGAGTACGCTCGGCATCTCTGTCTAAAAGATAAAGTCCCGTATAATTTTCATCATCGAGCATCTTATTAAGCTGTAACTGTATTATTTTGTTATTTTTTTTATTTTCTTTTCTGTTAATGGCATGAGCCAGGTCATATCCGCCAAGTGCCTGATTCCAGACTATAGCGGCCGCTATCGCTATTATAGCTATAACCATGGCAGTAATCGGTGCCATATATTTTACAAACCACTTGCTATTGCTTACTACCTGTTTTCTTGTTTTATTAAACTTACTGTCATAATTTTCCATGTCTGAGACATGTTTGGCATTTTCCTCATTAAGCGAACCACAATTTGGACAATATTTCTGGTTTAATTGTATCGGTGCCCCACATTTACTACATTTCATATACCTTAACGCTCCTGATAATTTTTATAATATTTATCTTCGTAATCTTTTCCTGCTTTGTAATCATAATAACCATCAGGGTAAAGTGATATCATAAAGGAGTCTATTTCTTCCTGTGTAATTCCTGCTTTATTTTCCAGAAAATCATATGCCGATTCGACCCATCCGTCTACAATCTTTTTTTCATCGTCACTGCATGCAAGATAATATCTGCCCATATAGTCTGATTTAATATTTTTTGAAAAATAGACCAAATCCAGCGACCTTCTGAAACCAGAATCGAATTCATATTCGCTCAGCATATCATTTTTATTATATATATCATTCACACGCCTGTAGTAACTGCCATACAATGTTATAAACGAATAATGATTCCATTTCCGGATAACACTGCTGTTCCCCTTATAACCATCTACCAATTCACTTACAGTATTGTAATCAGCTTTTGCATAAGCTTCATCCAGCTTAGAAACATTATTGTCATACCACTCAATTGACTGGTGAATCTTTTTTCGCTCTGCCGAAGAATTATTATCAGCCCGGTACCTCATAAATCCCCAAAAAATTCCAATTAAAACAGCTGCCGCAATACATATAATTATGATTGCGGCACTTTTTAATACACTTGAAAAAACATATTTATTAGCCTCATCATCCAGATTATCCATCTGCGAATTCATCTTATAAAGATTATTCATATATTCAGCTTCTGAAGCATCATACTGCATAGCATTACAATATGGACATGATGTGGCTTTATCATCAATTTCAGCCCCACAATTTCTACATACCATCATATACGGTCTCCTCATATTTCATATTAAAACCTAAAAATAATTGTATCATATATAACCGATATAAAAAAGGGGAACATTTTCATTTGTTAGTATTAATCATTTACTGTTTCTATCTTTGTAACTTTAAAATCAAGAAATTCTATTGCATTTCTGATTTTGTCATCTGAAATTTCAGTGCTGTACTCAACAACTGCCATTTTCTTTTTAAGGAAGACATGACATGCAACACCATCATATTTATTTATCGCGTTCTCTATACTGTTCTTACAATTGTTGCAATGCATTCCCTCAATATAAACATGCTTTTCGCCTATCTTTGGCTCAGTAAGCTTCTTATCCTGTGATGGTACACTGTCCGAACCGCCGCCACAACATCCACCTTCACCCTTGAAATGTTTCTTTGACGAAATCACTGCTGCAGCAACAATAACAATTAAAACTGCTATTATAATAATAGTACCCATATTTTCCTCATTTCTACGGACATAGTATCATATATCCGGTTAGTATATTCTAACCCGAATAATATCACTAAAACTTCTCAAATACAAGCGGCTTTTTCACATATTTTTCTATATCAATCCCATCTGGATTTTTAAGCATGCCTTTTAAGCCGTCAAGCTGACTGCTGTCTGATTCTTTTATAAGCTTTACAAGCCCCTGTGTTATAAGCATTGCTCCATATTTATTAAAATGAGTATCTTCTGATACTGTTTCTTTCTTCTGCATTTCACTGTTAAAATCGTCAGGCCATATACCTTTATTACAACCCTTTTTTATAGAAGTTATCCAGTGAATTTTTTCTTTTCCGATTTGTTTATAAAGCCCGCATGAATATGCAAATAAATCAATCACCGGAACTTTTGCCTCTTCTCCTAACTGCTTCATTGCTCTTATATACGCAAAATTATTGCCGCCATGAAGCCCTGCTCCGTCTTTTATATTGCCATTTGCATCATATACTGTTCTTGCAGGAGCTGTCACAAATACAGGAACTGCACCTTTTTCTCTTGCCATATCGACAAATTGTTTTAAAAACCAAAGATACGTTCCCTTTGAACCGTCTGCTGAATATGGATAATATGTATCATGCGGATAGCTTTCAAGAATTTTGTATACACTATCTAAAACAGCCTGCTTATCCTTAACATTTTCATCTTTTCTTAATGCATCAATATATTCAGGCGGTATATAATCCTTGGGCATGGTCTCACCCGGTATAATAGGAAATCGTCCGTCACTGTCAGGCTCTCCGAGTGGTGTCAGCCTGTTAAACATTGTCTTATATTCTTTACTTGCATCATCATTGTGACAGAACTCTATTAACAAATAATCACCTGCACTGATATTTTTTTCAATATTGTCAAATCTGCCCTCGTTAATAAAAAGCCTTGAACTTCTGCCACCTTTTGCATCGTTTACAACTTCAACACCATCTTTTATAAAAAAAGACAGAAACTGTCCCCAGCCTGCAATAAATTCTTCTTTTTCGTAATTCTGGACTATCGAGTCGCCCGCAAGATATATCTTCATGTTAATTTTACTCCTGTAATTAATATACCGGTCGCCTTATATATTTTATATAAGCTTCATCAACTTACAATTCTTAATTCCGGCTTTCCAGAAATTTTCAAGCGGTTCATTCTTAATCTGGCATACTATGCTTGAATTCATGGCACCATGGCCTACTATAAGCACATCTTTGCCATCTTCAAGCTGCGGTCTTACAGCCTGCTCCAGAAATTCGCCTGTTCTTGCAAACAACTGCTCAAAACTTTCTCCATTTTCAACCGGAATATAATTTACCGGGTCTTTAAATAATACATTTATAGGACAATCCGGTATTTCAAATGAATTTTCTATTCCTTCATATGTTCCAAAACACATTTCCATAATTCTGTCATCATAGATAACCGGAATATTTCTGGTGGAAAGAAATATCTGTGCCGTCTCTTTTGCACGTATCAGAGGAGAGCAGAAACATATATCAAAGTGTATATCTTTATATTCTTCTGCCGCCGCAGCTGCCATTTTACGTCCTTCATCATTCAATGGTATATCTGTCCGCCCCTGTATTTTATGTTTTTCATTCCAATCTGTCTTTCCGTGCCTCATAATATAAAGACTTCCGTGTTTTTCATTTGCCAGTGTCATACAAAGCCATTCCTTTATAAAATATGTTAAAACTATTAAGTTCCAAATTTATCTGAGTATTAAAAGTACAAGTATGCCAAGTACAATTCTGTACCAGCCAAATACTTTGAAATCATGCTTCTTGATATATGACATAAGAAACTTAATTACAAATACCGAAACAATAAATGCAACCAGTGTACCAATAACCAGAATAACAAGCTCGCTTCCAGTCATTGCAACGCCTGCTGCAATATATTTAATTACTTTAAGAAGACTGGCACCGAACATTACAGGTACAGCAAGGAAAAAAGTAAATTCTGCTGCTGTTGCCCTGGAAACACCGATAAGTAATGCACCAATGATTGTTGCACCTGAACGAGATGTTCCCGGAAATACTGCTGCAAGAACCTGAAATAAACCAATTATCACAGCGGCTTTGTAAGTAATCTGTCCGATATTTCTTATTGAAGGCTTTTTGCCTTTCATTATTGTTTCAACAACTATAAATAAAACACCTACAACTATAAGTGCAATTGCAACCGGTACGGGATGATAAAAAAGTTCATCAATCTTGTCATCAAAAAGCACACCTATAATTGCTGCCGGAATTACTGCAACAATAATTTTGAGCCACATACTAAGTGCACCATCTTTCCATGCCGGTTTCTCATTTTTCATATGAAATGGCCACAGCTTATTCCAGAAAAGAACAACAACCGCCATAATAGCACCAAGCTGAATTACAACTTCAAACATTTTATAAAAATCAGCCGAAACATTAAGGTGAACAAACTGGTCCACAAGAATCATATGACCTGTACTGCTTATAGGAAGCCACTCTGTTATACCTTCAACAATTCCGAAAAGAACTGCCTTTAAAATTTCAATTAACATAAATCCTCATTTCTTTGACATACAATGTCTCTTTTATTATTTAATTAATTTTAACGTGCCGCAAAATATTCCTGAGAATTAATGCGTAAGCCTTCTGATGCCTGTTCCCATTCTTCATCAGTAAAATCTTTAATATCCGCAATAGTTCTGTGGACATAATTGCCGTCAGAACAGAGCTGGCGTGCTTTTACCGTGTCACATTCCATAATATGGAACATATTTCTTATTCTGGTTTTTATGCTGTCATCATAGATAGGAGCCGCTATTTCAACACGTCTCTCCATATTTCTTGTCATAAAATCAGCTGACGAAATGTAAATATTATCCCTGTCAGGTGTTCCGAATATATATACTCTTGAATGTTCCAGATACCTTCCTACTATACTTATAACTGAAATATTCTCTGTATGTCCTTTAACACCCGGAATAAGACAACATATACCTCTTACTATCATTTCAACTCTTACGCCTGCTTTTGAACACTCGATTAATTTATCAATAATCTCTTTATCTGTCAATGAATTAATCTTTGCTCCCACATATGCTTTACCGCCGTTTCTGGCAATTTCAATCTCTTTATCCATATAATTAAGGATTTTGCTCTTCATGCATTTTGGTGCAACTAAAAGATAATTAGTTTCATCAACAAACTCTCCCATGCAGAGCCTTGTAAATACATATGCAGCTTCCATTCCTATCTGTTTATTTGCTGTAATAATCGAAAGATCCGTATATAGCTTTGATGTCTTTTCGTTATAATTGCCTGTTCCAATCTGTGTTACATATTTTATCTGTCCTTCTTCGCGGTATGTTATAAGACAGAGTTTAGAATGTACTTTTGTATAATCCAGTCCATAGATAATTCTGCAGCCTGCATCTTCAAGTCTTCTCGACCATTCAATATTATTTTCTTCATCAAATCTTGCTCTCAATTCAACAAGAACAACAACTTCCTTACCGTTTTCTGCTGCACTTATAAGAGATTCTACAATCTGTGAATTTTTCGCAACACGATAAAGTGTCATCTTTATTGAAACAACTTTTTCGTCTTCTCCGGCTTCCTGTAACATCCTTATAAATGGCTGCATTGACTCATATGGATAACTTATAAATCTGTCTGCCTCTTCAACCTGCGAAATAACCGGCTTACCTGATACATACCATGATGGATTTTTCTGAATATGTCTCTCATAAAAAAGATTCTTATTATTTCTCAATGCATCCTGAAGTCCAAACACAAATGACAATTCAAGCGGAGATTCTGAATAATATATCTGCTCATGATTAAGATTAAGCTCTTTACACAGATTATGTATGATTTTCTCATCAAGTACACGCGAATATTCCATTTTTACAGGACAAAGCTTTTTTCTCTGGCGGATAAGCTTCTCCATCATATCACGGTAATCTGTATCTTCATCATCAACAGCTTCATCAACATCAATATCTGCATTCCTTATTATTCTTATTAAAGACTTGCTCTTAATCTGATATTTTTCAAATATTATCGGCATAAAATGAAGAATAAGCTCTTCTACAAGCATATATTTGTTTCTTTCAGACGGAATTGAAATAAGTCTTTTTAAAATTCCGTTACTGCATGGAACAAGCCCCACTTTTTCGTTACTTTTTGAACCAAGAAGAGCCACCGCATATATTTCCTTATTCTTAATAAACGGGAACGGCTGTTTTTTTCCGACAACCTGCGGTGATAATATAGGCATAATCTGCTCTTTGAAATAATTTTCAAGATAAACGGCATCCTCATATTCAATGTCACTAAAATTTAAAAGTTCAACGCCATACTCTTTTAATTCATCCATAAGATGACGATACGTATGATCTTTTTTTCTTGTCAGGTCTCTTGCTACCTTAAAAATATGACTGAGCTGCTCCCCAGCTGTCATATTTGTCTTACTCTCACGTTTTGTCTCTGAAAAAAGCATCTGGTCATGTAATGAACCTACACGCACCATAAAAAATTCGTCCAGGTTACTCTGGAAAATAGATGCAAATGATAATCTTTCACAGAGCGGGACATCCTTATCACTCGCTTCATCGAGAACACGCTCATTAAATTTGAGCCATGAAAGTTCACGATTTTCATAGCACGGTGTCTTCTCCCTGTACTTTGGAATCTCATCTTTTTTATTTTTCGCTATATTACCACCCATATCTTAATACTCCCTATCTCAATATTTATCATTCCCCAAGACATATTCCCAGCTGTCTTGCCTGTGTTATTAACTCATTGCCGGGGTCAACCATTTTGGTCTTTCCGGCGACATCGCAAAGTGATATTTTTACTATTTTATTATCCTTTACACCTACCATATAACCATATTCATGATTTAAAATAAGTTCTGCTGCCCTGACACCAAGTCTTGTTGCAAGAACACGGTCATATGCAACCGGCTGTCCGCCTCTCTGTACATGACCCGGAACCGTAACTCTTACTTCCTGACCTGTCTTTTCTTCAATAGCAGCACCTATTCTGTATGCTGTACTTGCATAATTTTCCTGTTTTCTTAACAACTTTAACTCTTTCTTGCTCATTGCAGCTTCTTCTTTAGATATTGCTCCTTCTGCGGCTGCAATAATCGTAAATCTCTTACCGCTTGCAGTACGTTTTGCAATTGCCTGTGATATTGCCTCAATTGAATAAGGTATCTCAGGAATAAGAATTATGTCTGCACCGCCGGCTATACCTGCATGAAGTGTAAGCCAGCCTGTTTTGTGCCCCATAAGTTCAACAATAAAAACTCTGCTGTGTGATGCTGCTGTTGTATGTATACAATCAATCGCATTTGTTGCTATATCGACAGCTGACTGGAATCCAAAGCTTATCTCAGTCTCAGCAAGATCATTATCAATTGTCTTTGGAAGAGTAAGAACATTCAGTCCTTTTTCTCTTAAAAGATTAGCAGTCTTATGTGAACCATTGCCACCAAGAACAACCAGACAGTCAAGATTCAATTTTTTATATGTATCAATCATTCTCTCTATTTTATCAGAACCATCCTCAAGCGGAACACCGATATATTTAAAAGGCATTCTTGAACTTCCAAGGATTGTTCCGCCAATGTTTAAAATTCCTGAAAAATCATCGTTTTTTAACAACCTGTATTCACCATAAATAAGACCTTTATAACCATCCGTAAATCCATATATCTCAACTTCACTGCACTGGTTAAAAAGGCTCTTTGCAACGCCTCTCATAGCCGCATTAAGTGCCTGACAATCCCCTCCGCTGGTAAGCATTCCTACTCTCAACATAATCATTCCGCCTTTCCTGATATTTGCGGTAGTACATTCTTTTAATCGTACTGTAATCATTTTATTAAATGAATGTAAAATCCACTATCATATTTATGTAAAATTCATGTAAAATATTTTTACATTTTATGTCACAAAAAACATTAGTTTTTTCCGTCTATAAATAAAACTCCAAGCGTTCCCGGTCCACAGTGTGATGAAATAACACCACCTGCACGCGTTTCAATAATCTCATCAAACCTGTTAAGACTTTTAAGATACTCTTTCACATTGTCAACAATTTCTTTATCACACCCTGAATGTGTAATAAATACTCTGTCTTTTTTGGCTGCCATTAAATCTGCTTCCATATCTTTTACATAATCCATAACAACTTTGCTGATTTTTCCGCGGTATTTTTTTCCGGGACTCATCTTTCCTTGTGCTACTCCGATTCTCGGATGAAGCTTCAACACACCACCTGCCATTGCTGCAAGTCCGCTACACCTTCCACCCCTGTAGAGATATACAAGAGTATCAACCACAAAGCTTGCTCTTACTTTCGGTTTTATCTGTTCTATATATGATACAATCTCATCTGCATTCATTCCATGCTGTGCCATAATTGCTGCTTCCACAACCTGATGTCCTATTCCTGTTGAAAGATTTGCTGAATCAATTACTTTTATTTTATCCTCTGCATTAAGCTCCTGTGCTGCAAGTCTCATAACATTTGCCGAAGTTGACATATCTTCTGATATTGCAAATGCAACTATATCATATCCTTTTTCAATACATGGTTTAAAAGTTTCAATAACACTTTCCATTGATGGTGCAGAAGTTTTTGGTGTTGTCTTGTTGGCATCAGACCATGCAAAAATCTCATCCGGCGTAATATTAACTCCGTCTTCATATTCATTATCACCCATTAAGACATGCAGCGGCACAATATCAATATTGTATCTGTCAACAATTTCTTTTGATAAATCACATGTGCTGTCCGATATAATCTTTACCATACCTATTCTCCTCTTTTTGCAAGCTTTATTAATAATTCCGTTATTTTTTCCATTGATTGTATACAACAATACTCATACCTTCCATGATAGTTGTGTCCACCCGTGCATATATTCGGGCAAGGCACTCCCATGTATGAAAGTCTTGCACCATCAGTACCGCCTCTTATTGGATTGATTTTTGGCACAATTCCAAGCTCTTCCATTGCATTCTTTGCATCTTCAATAAGAAACATTGCATCCTCAAGCTTTTCTTTCATATTATAATATTGGTCTTTTATCACATATGACGCTGTACCTTCACCATATTCCATATTGATTGACTCTGTTGCTTTTTTTATAATATCTTTTTTCTTTTCAAATAAATCCCTGTCATGGTCACGCAGAATATATTTTAAAACTGCATGTTCAACGCTCCCCTGCATATCAGTAAGATGATAAAATCCCTCATAACCGCTTGTATATTCCGGTCTTTCATTTTCAGGAATCTGTGCATCAAATTCTATTGCAAGACGTGATGCGTTGACCATCTTGTCTTTTGCCTCACCCGGATGCACACTCTGTCCAGTAAGTTCAATTACAGCCGATGCAGCATTAAAATTTTCATATTCGAGTTCACCAATTCCGCCTCCGTCTACTGTATAAGCATATTTTGCACCGAAACGCTTAACGTCAAAGTGGTCCATTCCTCCGCCTACTTCCTCATCAGGTGTAAATGCTATATATATGTCAGGGTGCTTAATCTGCGGATTATCAAGAAAATATTCCGCCATTGCCATAATCTCTGCAACGCCTGCTTTATCATCTGCTCCAAGAAGTGTTTTACCATCAGTTGTAACCAAATCTTTTCCAATATAATCTTTTAATTCCGGAAAAACTGCCGGCGAAAGTACATATTTTCTGTCATTTTCTTCACCTAAGAAAATATCTTTGCCATCATAATTTTTTACAATCTTTGGATTAACGCCTTCACCGCTCACCTCAGGAGAAGTATCCATATGAGAAATAAATCCTATACCTGTGGTTTCTGGTACGCATTTACTGTCTGCATTGCCTGTATAATTTGTTTTCTCTGTATTTGCGGGTATTTTTGCATATACATAACAATATTTTTCATCAAAATAAACATCAGATACTCCCATATTTTTGAGTTCTTCTACAAGCATTCCCGCCAGATTGAACTGTTTTTTTGTACTTGGAAATGTCTCTGATAACTCATCAGACTGTGTATCAACTTTTACATATCTTAAAAACTTTTCTGTCACACTTTCCATAACTGCTCTCCTTTTCCAAACAGATTATATTGCATAATCACTTTTATTGTTCCACGGATTAGTATGTATCATTCATTATAACTTCGCCTGTATTAGGATTAACAGTAATTCCATTGACTTCAAGATGTTCATCAATCTGTATTACAAGGCATTGACGGCCTTCAATCATCATTGTTTCCACTAAATCTGTTCTCTCAGGATTAACTTTAATTACAACATCAGGTGTTTTTACTTCAAATTTACGTGTCTCGGCAACATTTGTTGCAAGAAGCTTTCCGTTTTCTCCAGCTGTCTGTTCAAAGTGTTCTTCAAAAGTTTCAAGCTTTTCATCACTTACACCGCTCTTTTCAAGAAGCTGTCTCGCACTTGTCTTATCAAGCACAGCCGGCTCAGGATTTCCTTTATTTTCTGCTATCATTTCATTGAGATTTTCATGAATATTTTTAACAGTCTCATAATCGCAGTCTTCTCCCAGTGTCTCTGTCACAAGTGTCTGGAACGTCTCTTTCTGGTCTCCGGCAGGAAGCGGAATTTCACAACCTAAAACTGTCTCCAAAAACATCTGCGGAAAATCGTTAGCATTTTTTGTATAAAATAAAAGTTTATCCCCATCCTCGCTTCTGTCATTAAACGCAGGAAAAAGAAAGCCAATATCAGGTACATCGACCATATGGAACTGCTCCTGATTATGAAATTCATGGCTTTCTTCAACATATCCAAGTCCAGGCTTTGAAAGTGTTACCGGACAGATGCTGCAAAGTATATAATTATATACTTCATCCGATGCATCTTCCATATCAATTCCGTCACTTGTTTTTCCCGGAATATCATATACCTGATGTATTAAAAGTATAAGATAGTTACCCGGATAATAATAATTCTGTATTACCTTGTCATAAAATTCATCAAGCACAGATTCATCTTTTAATTCACTGTCACGCACCTTATAAAGTGCATCCCTTATTCCCCCATCAGCGTATGAATCCATTGTAAACTGCATATCCAAGAGATTCTTACCCGGTGTTCCTGACAGTGTTTTCTTGAAAATATCAAAATACTTATGCTTTTCTTCTTCGGGAAGATTCAAAAATATTTCGTTAATTTTTGTAACTTTATTTTTTTCTCCGTCAACATAACATCCGCTCATTCTTGCAATTGCACAGTCTTCAAGTGTATACTGTGATTTTATTTCATTTATTTCTTTTCTTGTCATCTTTAATCTCCATATTATTCAGGTTCAAAATGCAGTCACTGCCAAAATGCTTTGTATCATATACATTTTTACAATCACGACATAATATTTATTAAATTATAACTTTTTTAAGGAGATTAAGCAATAATATTAAACTGCTCTAATTTAATCTTTCTTTTATTTTAAGTGCTGAAGGTGTAACTGCAAGTCCGCCCTCGCCCGTCTCTTTAAGGCATGCCGGAAGTTCATTTCCTATCCGTCTCATACTGTCTATAACCTCGTCAGGAGTAATTGCACTTCTTATTCCTGCCATTGCCATCTGTGCCGAAGAAATGGCGTTTACAGCACCAGCGGAGTTTCTCTTAATACACGGAACTTCAACAAGACCGCAGACAGGATCACATGTCAGACCGAGCATGTTTTTTAATGCAAATGCCATCGCATGTGAAATACACTCTGCATCGCCTCCCTCAAGATATGCAAGTCCTGCCGCTGCCATTGCACTCGCAGAACCGATTTCAGCCTGACATCCACCGGATGCTCCCGCTATGCTCGCATTTTCTGCTATGACTGCTCCAACCCCTGCCGACACAAACATTGCTTTTACCATTTTATCTTCAGGCACATTAAAACATTCCTCATAGGCAAGAAAAACAGCTGGTATTACGCCGCATGAGCCTGCTGTAGGTGCTGCAACTATCCTTTTCATACACGCATTAGATTCACCCATTTTTATCGCTTTTTCCATAGCAAGTCCCATAAACGGACCGCAAAGATTTTTTCCATCTTTATTATATTTTCTCATCTTTTCACCATCGCCGCCTGAAAGACCGCTCGGTGACTTCAGTGTCTTATCATACTCGGCATCAGCTCTCTTCATTGCCCTGTACATATCACGCATTGTCGCAAATGAAGCATCCTCCGCAGCCATCCTCTCAGATGCATCTGCACGTAGTATCACCTGCCAGAATGACATATTATTTTCATTGCATAAATCCACTATATCTTCAATCGAATGATAACTAATCATATTAATCCTCCAGACTAAGGTATGTTACCTTGACTACTCCCTCGGCTTTCTCAAGCCATTTTATGCCTTCCTGTGGTACTTCCTGGTCACACTCGACAACCATAACAGCTTCTCCACCCCTGTTTGAACGGTAAAGCTGCATTGCTGCAATATTGACTGACTTATGTGCAAGCATTGATGTTACTTCGCTTACATGTCCAGGCTGATCTATGTTATGAACAACAAGTGTCGGATAATCTCCCGAAAAGTTTGTATCAATTCCATCAATTTTTGCAATATTGATTCTTGAACCTCCTATAGATTCACCTACTACTTCAAGTTTTCTTCCTGTAACTCCCGTAAGCCGAAGCTGTGCCGTGTTAGGATGTGCTTCTTTTAAATCTGATACGCCAAACGTCACTTGCATGCCACGTTCCTTTGCAATATTCAGACTGTCAGGAATTCTGTTATCATCAGGTTTCATTCCCATAAGTCCTGCCACAAGTGCCATATTTGTTCCATGTCCTTTTCCTGTTGCAAGAAATGAACCATACAGAAGAATCTCTGCCTCTGCAATCTCCTCTCCCATAAGTTTTCTAGCTATATACCCGATTTTTACAGCCCCTGCGGTATGCGAGCTTGATGGACCTACCATTACCGGCCCTATAATATCAAAAATATTCATATCTTTGCCTCATTTCTTCATAACACTTAATAACAAAAGAAACAAAGGCACCTATACCCACAGATACAAGCACCTTTGCTTCATAAAATAAACTTCCTAGGGCTATTATAATTATTCTGCCCATTAGTGTCAATTATATTCTGTTATTTTTTTACACATGTTTAACATGCAGGATTTCATGTGATTTATGCGATAAAGGCTTTTCAAAATACTCTTCATAGCACTTTATAACTGACGGATTTTCGTGTGAAAATCTGATATTATTATGCTTATCAAGTCCATAGAGAACATTTCTTCTTTCCTCTACCATTGATGCATCATCTTTAAATGGTTGTCCTCCACCATTGATACATCCGCCCGGACATGACATAATTTCTACAAAATCATAATGGACTTCTCCTTTTTTGATTGCATTCATAAGGCGTCTTGTATTTCCAAGTCCGCTTGCCACAGCAACTTTAATATCTGTTCCATCAAGATCAAATTCAGCTTCTTTCCATCCATCAAGTCCTCTTACAGCCTTAAATGCATCCGGTTCAGGATTTTTCTTCGTCACAAGATAATATGCACTTCTTAAAGCTGCTTCCATAACACCACCTGTTGCACCGAAGATAACACCTGCACCTGTGCTTTCGCCAAGCGGATTATCGAATTCATCTTCTTCAAGTTCATCTGTCTTAATGAAAAATGCCTTGAATAATCTCTCAACTTCTCTTGTTGTAAGGACAGCATCAACATCTTTTGCACCATCCCATGTGTACTCATCTTTCTTTGCAAGACAAGGCATGATCGAAACGCAGAAAATCTTTTCAGGGTCTACTCCAAGCTTCTGTGCATAATATGACTTTGTAATTGCACCAAACATCTGCTGAGGTGATTTTGCTGAAGAAAGTCTGTCTGCCATATCAGGATACTGGCTCTTGATAAACTTTACCCAGCCCGGACAACATGATGTAAACATCGGAAGCCCTGACTCCTTTATTTCAGGAAGTCTTTCAAGAAATTCGCTTCCCTCCTCCATAATTGTCATATCTGCCGCAAATGTCGTATCAAATATGTAATCAAAACCTATTTTTCTCAAACCGCCAACAAGTCTCTTTGCTGTTGCAAATTCTTTTGACAGTCCGAAGCTTTCACCCCATGATGTTCTTACAGCAGGTGCTACCTGAACAACTGTAATAACTTCATCATCTTCAACAGCATCAAGAACCATGCCTACGTCATCACGTTCTCTTAATGCACCTACAGGACAATTTACCACGCACTGTCCACAAAGTGTACATGCTGTCTCCCTGATATTCTGGTTGCCACGCACATTTACAGTTGTTCTTGAACCTGTATTAACTACATCCCATATATGCATTTCCTGAATATTGTCGCAAATCTGCACACATCTCATACATTTTATACATTTCTGTGCATTACGGATAAGTGGAAATGTCATATCCCAGTTATCCTTTTCAAGAATAGAATCATATGGCATCTCTGAAATATTTAATTCATTTGCAAGTGACTGAAGTGTACAATTACCACTTCTTACACATGTACCACATTTATAATCATGCTGTGAAAGTATAAGTTTTACATTAGTTTTTCTTGTTGTACGAACCTTACGTGAGTTAGTATATACAACCATTCCTTCTTCTACAAAGTTATTACATGCAGTAACACAGCGTTCTGTTCCTTCAACCTCAACAACACACACTCTGCACGCACCGATTTCATTTATCTCTTTAAGATAACATAATGTAGGTATTGTCTCACCGATACTCTTTGCCGCATCAAGAATAGTGGTTCCTTCTTTTACTGATACTTTTGTACCATTTATTGTTAAATTTACCATTGTTCTTCTCTTCCTCCTCTAAATGAGCCAAAACCAAAATGGTCGCATCTTAAACATCTGCCTGACTCCTGACATGCTTCCTCACATGAGAAACCATACTCAATAGGCTCAAAGTCTTTCTTACGGTCTGCGGCATCACGCACTGCTACCTCAACCCTTCCACAAGGAATCTTATCCTCATAACCTGCATATGGAATTTCCACATCACATGTAATTTCGTGATGGAATCCAAGATAATCATCAATATTGGCTGCTGCTACCTTACCGGCTGCAATAGCTCTTATTACTGTCGCCGGACCTGTAACACAGTCACCTCCAGCAAATATACCCTTATGTTCTTTGATTTCGCTTGTTGCAAGTGCTTCAATAGTTCCTCGCTTAACTGTAACACCATGTTCCTCAAAATATCTTGTCTCGATACCCTGTCCGATTGCCACAACAATCAAATCGCAAGGTATAAGAACCTCATCTTTTGCTGCTGTCTTAGGTGATGGTCTTCCACCCTTGATTTTACTTATCATCTGCGGCTGTACCCAGAGACCTACAACCTTGTCATTTTTATCTTTTTCAATTCTCACAGGTGACATAAGTTCGAGAATATCGCATCCTTCTGCCTCTGCTCCTGCAACCTCTTCTTCAAGTGCAGTCATATCTTCTTTACGTCTTCTGTATACAATGCTGACTTTTTCTGCACCAAGCCTTACTGATGAACGTGCAACGTCCATTGCAACATTACCTCCGCCGATTACTACAACTTTCTTTCCTGTATAATCAGGTATTTCATCATCACCAATCGCACGAAGCATCTCAACTGCCGATGTCACGCCGATTTTTGCATCTTCACCATCAATACCGATTTTCTTATCGGCATGGGCACCTATTGAAATATAAATTGCATCATATTCTTTATTAATGTCTTCAAGAGTAATATCTGTTCCTACACTTATATTTTTCTTAACCTCTATCCCTGTAGAAAGTATTGCATTAATATCCTCATCAAGTTTTGTTCTTGGAAGTCTGTAGTTCGGAATTCCGTATCTTAACATACCACCAAGCTGTTTTCTCTGTTCAAAAATAGTAACCTTATGGCCCATAAGTGACAGATAATAAGCTGCACTAAGTCCACCTGGACCTCCACCGATAATGGCAACTTTCTTTCCTGTCGGCTCACCACATTCAGGAACATCAACAACGCCAGCATTATCAACTGCCATTTTCTTTAATCCACGAATATTAACAGGTGCATCTATAAGTGTTCTCTTACATCTGTTTTCACATGGATGTTCACATATATATGCACATGTAACAGGAAGCGGATTATCTCTTCTGATAAGACGCACTGCATCTGCATATCTTTTGTCATGCACAAGTGCAATATATCCCGGTATATCAACTCCGGCAGGACATGATTTAACACATGCAACAGGCTGGCTGCTGTTACATGAACAAAATCCTCTTTCGATGTGTGAACGGAAATCGTCCTCACATCCATCTATACATTTTAAAACAAGCTTAGCTGCTTCATATCCGATTGCACAGTCAGCAGACAGATAGATTCCTTCTGCTGTAAGTCTTATAACATCAAGTGTCTCATCTGTTGCATTTCCATCAAGAACATCATCAAAAAGTCTTGCAAGCTGTCTCAGACCCACCCTGCACGGAACACATTTACCACATGACTGTGCAAGACACATTTTTATAAATGACCTTGTAAGGTCAATAGTACATAATCCCGGAGGACTGGCAACTATCCTTCTCTCCAAATCCTGATACAAAGACTCCATTGTAACCTGAGCCTTGTCTTTTGTTATAATCGTTAATCTGCTCAATTTTTACTCCATTCCCGCGTAACCCTTACGCACATTAATTAACCTTATACACTCTATCATAATTATTTCAATCTGTCACAAAAAATTTATTAATTAAATTTTTAACAAACCTGATATAAAAATAACACTCTTTTCCGGCTGCGTTCCGGGCATAAAAAATGCCGGTCACTTTTAACTGAACCGGCATTCCCATATTGACTTTTACAGTCTCACATAAACTTATATATAAATTACATTTCTCTTAACATACCGCTCTTTTTAAGAACAGGTCTTAAAATAAGATAAATAACTGATGCAAATATTACAGCTATCACTGCATTAACAGAAGTTGTCAACGCACCGATTTTTGCAAGTGCCTTAGATAAATCCTGTGGAACTCCAAGAATATATGTCTTGTAAAAATATCCAACAATTGGATCTGCAAATATATTAAATACCATTCCTGCCGCACTTGATACGATTGTTGCCATAGTTACATATTTTGCTGAATGTTCTTTTGAAAGTTTAAAGCCTTTGTGTGCAACAAGACCTACAATAAGACCGATACAAAGTTTAAGAACAAATGTCTTAGGTGCACTTGTAACGTATGATGTTGTCAAATCACTGATTGTCATTCCGACTGCTCCAGCAAGCCCTCCCCATGGACCGCCAACAAGAAGAGCTGCAAGCACACAGAAAGTATTACCAAAATGGAACATTGTCTTTTCTGTTCCAACAGGAATATCAATCTTTATAAATGTTGCTCCGACATAACATAATGCTGCACATAAAGCTGCCTGTGCAAGGACCTTTACATAATCCTTTGATTTTTCCATAATGATTCTCCCTTTTCTATTTCTATTTTTTGAGGAATTATTATCTTCTGAATTCCTTTCCACGAAGATTACTCTATATCTGATATTATTTATAGTGCCAAACTACATTTATTTTATATGGTCAGTTTGGTAATACTTGTAAATTTTATGTAAAAAGTGTATAGTACAGTTACTTTGCTTTTTTTAATAGACTTTGGAACGTCCGTTACAATTGCATTTTCATGAGAAGGAGAAAAAATATGGATGATAATAAAGATTTCCTCGGCACACAGCCTATAGGCAGACTTTTATTAAAGCTTGCTCTTCCTACTGTTGCTGCCCAGCTTATCAACATGCTTTATAACATAGTTGACCGTATGTATATCGGACACATAAAAGATGTCGGTGCTCTTGCCCTTACCGGAGTCGGTGTGTGTATGCCGCTTATTATGATAATATCGGCATTTGCAGCACTTGTCGGAAATGGTGGTGCCCCTCGTGCATCTATTTACATGGGAAAGAAAGACACAGATGCCGCTCAGAAAATTCTCGGCAACTGCTTTTCTCTTCAGATTATAATATCAATAATTCTTACAATTATTCTACTTATAGGAAATAAAACTTTCCTGCTCGCATTTGGTGCAAGTGAAAATACAATTTCCTACGCTGTCAATTATATGAACATTTATGCCATCGGAACTATATTTGTACAGCTTACACTTGGCATGAATGCATTTATAACGGCACAGGGATTTGCAAAAACCGGCATGTTATCTGTCTTAATTGGTGCTGTTGCAAATATAATTCTTGACCCTGTATTTATATTTGGTATGAATATGGGTGTCCGCGGTGCAGCACTCGCAACAATTATTTCACAGGCTTTGTCATGTATATGGGTTTTAAGCTTTTTATTTGGCAAAAAGACTTTCCTTAAAATAAAGCCGGAAAATCTGAGACTACATGCAAAGATTATTCTTCCTTGCGTTGCTCTTGGTTCTTCACTTTTTATCATGCAGGCAAGCGAAAGTATTATATCAGTATGTTTTAATTCATCACTCTTAAAATACGGCGGAGATATTGCCGTTGGTGCCATGACAATCCTTACAAGTGTAATGCAGTTCGCAATGCTTCCGCTTCAGGGACTTGGTCAGGGAGCTCAGCCTATTATGAGTTATAATTACGGTGCCAAAAATAATGACCGTGTACGTAAAACTTTCCAGCTGCTCTTAAAGGTAAGTTTTGGCTATTCTATAGTTTTATGGGCAATCGTTATGCTGTTCCCACAGATGTTTGCGATGATGTTCACATCTGATAACGCACTTTTAAGTTTTACATCACAGGCTTTAAGAATATACATGGCTTCAATGTTTATGTTCGGAATTCAGATTGCATGCCAGATGGCATTTAATGCTCTTGGCAAAGCAAAAGATTCAATTATTGTTGCTGTTATGCGAAAATTTATACTTCTTATTCCGCTTATATATATTATGCCTGCAATTTTTAAGGCAAATCAGACCAATGCGGTATACATGGCTGAACCTGTTGCGGATTTTATAGCTGTCTGCTTCACAGCAATCCTGTTTGCATTTGAATTCAAAAAAGCTATGAAAGAAAATAAATAAGCATGTTGCATAGGCAGGCATTTTATCCTATAAGTCAACATCAATCTGGGATATATCAGAAAATCCTGCCCACCAATCATCACCGGTGAGCAGGATTTTTTTAATTTTTAAAAAGATTTTCAAGCGACTCGCCTGCTGACTTTATTCCGTCTTCAAGTGTATGAGCCATGTTTTTTGCTTTTTTATCAAGTTCTTTTTCCTTTGCAAATGCTGCCGCTTTATCTGCTGCATTATTGGCAGCATCCACAGCTTTACCAACGCCTTTAAGGACTTTTTCCTTATTAATCATTGTCATGAATGTCACACTCCTTCTTACTCTATTGTGCAAACTGGCTTTCATAAAGTTTCTTATAAAATCCATTCTTAGCAAGTAATTCTTCATGATTACCCTGTTCAATAATATGACCGTCTTTCATTACCAGAATCACGTCTGCTGACTGGATTGTAGAAAGTCTGTGTGCAACAATAAAACTTGTTCTTCCTTCCATAAGCTTATTAAATGCATTCTGTATCTTGATTTCAGTTCTCGTATCAATAGACGATGTCGCCTCATCAAGAATAAGCATAGGTGGATGACAAAGCATAACTCTTGTTATACACAAAAGCTGTTTCTGTCCCTGTGAAAGGCTGCCGCCATCTTCACCTATTACTGTATCATAACCATTTGGAAGTCGTTTTATGAATCCGTGTGAATGAGCTGCCTTTGCCGCTTCGATTATTTCTTCATCTGTTGCATCAGGCCTACCCATTATAATATTTTCACGGATTGTACCACTTTTAAGCCACGTATCCTGCAGAACCATTCCATAGCCCGCCCTGAGTGAACGTCTTGTAAGCTCTCTGATATCAACACCCGACACATCTATTGAGCCGCTGTTTACATCATAGAATCTCATAAGCAGATTGATAATTGTTGTTTTACCACATCCTGTAGGTCCTACAATGGCAATTTTCTGACCTTTTTTTACATGAAGATTAAAATCTTCAATAAGCTTTTTATCAGGGACATATGAAAATTCTACATCATTTAAATCAACTCGTCCGTCAACATTTTCAAGATTAACCGCATTACTGCTCTCTGCAGCTTCCGGCTCTTCCTCTATAAGTTCAAATACTCTCGAAGCACATGCTATAGCATTCTGAAGTTCCGTTACAACGCCTGAAATTTCATTGAAAGGTTTTGTATACTGGTTCGCATAACTTAAAAAGCATGAAAGCTGTCCTACCGTAAGTCTTCCATATATAGCTGATATAGCACCTGTAACTGCAACTCCGGCATATACAAGACTGTTTACAAATCTTGTTGAAGGATTTGTTATTGATGAGAAAAATATCGCATTAAGCGAATATTTCTGAAGTCTGTCATTGATTTCATCAAACTGTCTTACTGCCTCTTCTTCATGGCAATAAGCACTTACAACTTTCTGACCTCCAATCATTTCATCAATGAGAGCTGTCTGCTCTCCACGAGTCTCTGATTGAAGCTTGAACATTTTATATGTTCTCTTTGCAATAAAACTGGCAACAAAAAATGAAACCGGTGTAATAAGAACTACAACAAGTGTAATTTTAACATTTATTGATAACATAAATCCGAGTGTTCCAAGTATTGTCATAACACCTGAGAAAAACTGTGTAAATCCCATTAATAAGCCATCAGCGAACTGGTCTACATCGGCAATAACACGACTGACAATCTCACCGTATGAATGTCCATCTATATATTTTAATGGCAGATGTTCTATCTTTTCTATAGCTTCATCCCTTATATCTCTTGTTACATGATATGTAATCTTATTATTACATATATTCATAATCCACTGTGAAAGTGCTGTTATTCCTATAACAACACCAATTTCAGCAAGAATCTGTGCAATCAGCCTGAAATTAACATTAGATGGTCCAATAATATAATCAATTGCATTACCGACAAGTATAGGCACATACAGTGACGATGCTACTGTTATTGTCGCCATAATAATTGATAATATCAAAAATACCCAGTATTTTTTTATCCTTATTATTACTTTTTTAACTGTCTGGCTGGAGGTTTTTTGTGAATCTTTTTTCATTATTACATTGCCTCCTTTTTAAACTGTGAGTAATAGATTTCCTGATAAACTTCGCATCCTGCAAGAAGTTCATCATGCGTACCAATTCCTGCAACTTTGCCATCATCAAGAACAATAATTTTATCTGCATGCATAAGTGAAGCTGCTCTCTGAGATACTATGAAAAGTGTCGGCGATGACTTCATCCCGCGTATTGCTTTTCTTAATGCAGCATCTGTTGCAAAATCAAGTGCCGATGCACTGTCATCAAGAATTAATATATCAGGTTTTCTCACCATTGCACGGGCAATAGTAAGACGCTGTCTCTGACCACCAGAAAGGTTCTTTCCTCCCTGGTCGATAAACGCGTCAAGTTTTCCGTCCTTTTTCTCAACAAATTCCCTTGACTGCGAAATATCAAGAGCTTCCATTATCTCATCATCTGTCGCATCTTTTTTGCCCCATTTCATATTGTCACGAATTGAGCCTTTAAATAAAAGTGCTTTCTGCATAACAACAGCAACATGATTTCTAAGCGACTCTATATTATACTCTTTTACATTCCTGCCATTAATCTTTACTTCGCCCTCTGTTGCATCATAAAAACGTGCAATCATATTTACAAGTGAAGACTTACCAGAACCGGTACCACCAATGACACCGACTGTCTCTCCCGGCATAACTGAAAAGTTAATATCTGTAAGAGCTTCCTCTCCACCACCGGCATATTTCAAACATACATTTTTAAATTCAACAGCCGGAACCTGTGTATTTTTCCCTGTTTCAGATATATCAAGTTTTCCATCTGCCATACTTGATTTAACTGCAAATATGCCATCAATCCTGTTTGCACATGCAAGAGCCTTTGTGATATTAATAACAAGATTAGCAAGCTTAATAAGCTCTACAAGAATCTGTGACATATAGTTGTAAAGAGCAACTACCTGTCCCTGTGTAAGTGTGCCGGAATTAACACGTACAGCACCAATCCATATAAGCAGGATTATAGAAATATTTACAACAGCATATGTCAAAGGATTCATAAGTCCTGAAATCTTGCCTACAAACTTCTGCAGATGATTGAGCTCTTCGTTAGACTTTTTGAATCTGTCTACTTCTTCATTTTCCTTATTAAATGCTCTTATTACACGCACACCAGTAAGGTTTTCTCTGGTTATTCCAAGAATCTTATCAAGACCAGCCTGAACTTTCTTGTATAAAGGCCTTGTCGAAAGCATTATACCGAATACAATTACCGCAAGTATAGGAATTGCACCTACAAATACAAGTGCAGCCTTAACATCTATTGTAAAAGCCATAATCATTGCACCAAATACAATAAATGGAGAACGTAAAAACAGTCTTAAAACAAGGTTTACACCATTCTGCACCTGATTAATATCACTTGTCATTCTTGTTATAAGAGTTGATGTTCCGATTGTATCCATCTCAGTAAATGAAAGACTCTGTATATGTTTAAACAAATGATGTCTCATCTGTGTAGAACATCCTACAGCTGCTTTCGCTGCAAAATACTGTGCTGTAATGGAAGATGTAAGCCCTATTATTGCAAGTGCAACAAGCACAAAACACATCTTTACAATATATCCCTTGTCTGCACCTGCAATACCTACATCAATAATTGCTGAAACTACAAGTGGAACAAACAATTCAAATGTTGCTTCCAGCATTTTAAAAAGAGGTGCAAGCACACACTCTTTTTTATACATTTTTAAATACATCCAAATTCTTTTCATTAGATTTTAACTCCATTCAGCTTTATACTTATTCAAAAGGTTTATTATCTTCAATAACCTTTTTCAAAGCTTTAGCAGATTCCTGTAATTTAGTAATCTCATCATAGTTGAGAGAAATTGGAACTTTTCCCTGTGCACCATTCTTACCTACAATTGCCGGCATTGAAAGTGCCACATCCTCAATTCCATATTCACCATGCATCATGCTTGAAATTGGCATTATTGACTTCTCATCACGTACAATCGCTTCACATATACGCTTTACAGACATTGCAATTCCATAATATGTTGCATGTTTTTTTGCAATAATTTCATACGCACTGTTTTTAACATCATTAGCAATCTTTTCCATAGCTTCGTGATGATTATAGTGACCTCTCATTTCACAGAAATCATTCAAATCAATACCAGATACATTTGCACTGCTCCATGCGGCAATCTCGCTGTCACCATGTTCACCGATTATAAATGCATGAACACTTCGGCTGTCCACCTGAAGATGTGAACCCAATGCCTCTTTTAATCTGGCTGTATCAAGCACTGTACCTGAACCGATTACCCTGTTTTCAGGAAATCCGCTGAGTTTTACCGCTGTATATGTGAGAATGTCAACAGGATTTGCCACAATAAGAAGAATACCCTTACAGTCTCTTTTCTTAATTTCAGGAATAATGGTTTTAAATATTCCTATATTTTTCTTTACAAGATCAAGTCTTGTCTCGCCAGGCTTCTGGTTTGCCCCGGCTGTTATAACAATAATTGACGCATCAACAATATCGTCATAACCACCTGCATATATTTTCATAGGTCTGGCAAATGGTGTTCCATGACTGATATCAAGAGCTTCACCTTCTGCTTTATCATGGTCTGCATCAATAAGTACCATCTCAGAAAACATACCGCTCTGCATAAGTGCAAATGCTGATGCAGAACCCACAAAACCACAGCCTATTACTGCAACTTTTCTGAGGTTGACACTACCATAGTCAATTTCTTCTCTGCTTGTTTGGATATTTTTCTTTTTTAACTCATTACTTTCCATTTTCTAATTTCCTTCTTTCTATAAAACTACAAAAAATATATGATAAACTATTATTAAGACAGTGCAATCACCGAATGAATTTTTCCTTCAACTGTCATTATTATATAATGTATATTATCTTCATATAAATATCTGCACTTAACTTCATCCTGTGGACGGATTTCCCGTTTGTACCAGATTCTTACCTGATTGAAGTTCTCATTATTATATACATATTCAGGAAGCATCTCATATGCAGCATCAAGATAATTGATATTATGCATGTGCATATTGATATCAATATCTCTTCTTTGAATGTTATAAATCATTTCTTCTGCATTTTCAAACATTTCTTTTGAATATTCCGGTTCTGAAATCTCATCTTCAAAAACAGCCCTATCTTCTGATTCATACAATGCAGCTATATCTTCTGTAAGCCTTACCGGTCTTCGTCTTTCTGTATCAGTAAGAATCCATCTTGAGCTTCCTATTGCAAGTATTTCCCCATCTTCGTCTTTTAATTCAAAATCTCTGTATGCACACAGTCTGTCAATCTTTCTTGACCATGTTGATGCATCAATTATACAGCCATATACAGGACGCTTTATAACCTTGATTTTCCAGTCAAGCAATACCCATGCCCTGTGTTTTGTCTCAACTTCAAGCACTCCGTATCCAACGTCAGCAGAGTGGGCACATGCAATATCTTCCATAATAGAAAGAAGAGCCTTATTAGTTGCCTGACTGTTATGTGCAACATCTTCTATTCCTATTCTATACTTTTCTTTATAAACCATACTATTTCCTCCAATTTATCCTTGTTAATAATATCACATAACAAAAAGCAGGACAATGATGGATTTATCCAATCATTATCCTGCCTGTCTGCTTAAATCACTTTTTTATAAGCGGATTATCGTCAACCGTAATCTCATATATGCTTCTTCTGCTTATCACGCCTATATCCTCGAGCGTGTTAATCATGCGGTAAACTGTTGCGGTGCCTATGCTGCTGTCTTTTTTGGCTGCCTTATAATAAATCTCCTTACAGCTGTTGCAATTGCCTTCAAGTATAATATCAAGCAATATCAGCCTCTGTTTTGTTATCCGGCATCCATTGTCTTTTAATTTTTGAATAACACATTCTTTGCTCATAAGTTCCCCTCTCGTTTATCTGTGACAGCGGCCGCCACAGCTGCTGCAATCACCTCCGCAAGATGACCTGCCATTTTTCTTGTCCTTATGCATTCCTTTTAATATTAATCCTACTACGCAGACAAGCACTGCTGCAACGACTACTGTTCCCATAAAGCTGCCCCTTTCAATAACAAATAACTGATTATCAATTATGCCTTAGCACTCTTTTTTACATTTACTTTTAATGTATTACTTTCCTTATATGGTCTGAATAAGAGATAAAGGAATCCGATTACAAGTGCAAATGCTACTATTGTCCAGAAATTAACTGTACCATGTGCAATAAGGTTACCGATATTGTAAATGCAAAGTGAAACTACATAAGCAAATCCACACTGATATCCAATTGCTGCCCAAGTCCATTTAGGGCTGTTCATCTCTCTCTTAATAGCACCGATTGCTGCGAAACAAGGAGCACAGAGAAG